>Ga0302319_10000014_pt1 | contig 285683 bp, 241 predicted proteins | sample Bog_T0_2_FD_203319 | JGI IMG/M metagenome (GOLD analysis project Ga0302319, IMG submission 203319) | Peat permafrost microbial communities from Stordalen Mire near Abisko, Sweden - Bog_T0_2 | ecosystem: Environmental > Terrestrial > Soil > Wetlands > Peat | place: Sweden: Abisko, Stordalen... | reverse complement strand
GGCGCTGTTCACGAGTCTGGTGCCGGATTCGCCACCATTTGTGTATACGCAGGCGCTCACGCCAAGCCCGTAATGAGAACGGTCTTAGGCGCTATCGGGGGGTGCCTGAGGAGAAACTCACGCTAGGCCAGGAGCTCACGCGCACCCAGGTGGTCAGTGCGCTCGCTTCGCCTTGCTATAGTAGGCGCCGAGAAGTGAATGTCATTGCACCACCTCCATGCAGGGCGCGATGCAGTTGATCGTCATGGCTCCCGTCATCTTACCATGATGGTTTCCGGGCGAATCCCTGAATTCCCCCCACCCCAACACCCTCGATGGGCATGGGGATCAGATCTCGATTCTCAACGCTCGCGGACCCGCTCATTGATGAACGCGACATCACCTTGCCGCAACCCTGGCTCGTTGTCGCTCGCCGGTTCAACGCGCCAGCCATGGCGCTTGGCTCCAGGCCTGGGCGGACCAACGGCGGACCCCCCGTGCTTGGCACGGGGGGTCGGGGCAGGAGACATAGGCGTTGGAGCCGATGCGCGGTCAGTGCGCCATGGCGGAGACGCCGCCGCCCTTGCCCTTGTGCTTGGCATAGGTGTTGTCGGGCTTGGCGTTCTCGCCGAATTTGCCGGCCACGTAGTCCTTGGCCATCTGCGCCAGGGTGACGACCGGGACGCCAGGGGCGTTGCCAGCCTGGCCGAACTGGCGCATGCGCTCCTCGCAGATCACCTGCATGGCGGCGCGCGACGGGGTGAGATAGTAACGGGGATCGAACTCGGCCGGCTTCTCGAACATCGCCTTGCGGATCGACGCGGTGATGGCCAGGCGGTTGTCGGTGTCGACGTTGATCTTGCGCACTCCGGCGCGGATGCCGCGCTGGATCTCCTCGACCGGGACGCCGTAGGTTTCCTTGATCTTGCCGCCGAACTTGTTGATCTCATCGATGAGGTTCTTCGGCACCGACGACGAGCCGTGCATGACCAGGTGGCAGTTGGGGATCTTGGCATGGATCTCCTCGATGCGCTTCATCGCCAGCACTTCGCCGGTGGGCTTCTTGGAGAATTTGTAGGCGCCGTGGCTGGTGCCCATGGCGACCGCCAGGGCATCGATGCCGGTGCGCTTGACGAAATCGACCGCCTGGTCGGGATCGGTCAGCAGCTGATCCATGGACAGCTTGCCCTCGGCGCCGTGGCCGTCCTCCTTCTCGCCGGTGCCATGCTCGAGTGAGCCGAGGCAGCCGAGCTCGCCTTCGACGCTGACGCCGAAGGAATGGGCGATGTTCACCACATCGCGGGTGACGGCGACATTGTACTCATAGCTTGCCGGGGTCTTGGCATCCTCTTCCAGGGAGCCGTCCATCATCACCGAGGTGAAGCCGTAGCGGATGGCGCTGATGCAGGTATCGGGCGCGTTGCCGTGGTCCTGGTGCATGACCACCGGGATCTCGGGGTAGAGCTGGACGGCCGCCTCCATGAGCTTGGCCAGGAAGACGTCGTTGGTGTACTTGCGTGCACCGCGGCTGGCCTGGATGATCACCGGCGATTTGGTGGCGCGGGCGGCCTCCATGATCGATTGGATCTGCTCCATGTTGTTGACATTCAGGGCGCAGACGCCGTAGTTGTTGGCAGCGGCGTGGTCGAGGAGCGGGCGCAGCGGTATGAGGGCCATGGGTGATCCGTGAAGGGGTGGGGGAACGGTCCGGAATTGTCCCAGAACGTGGAAGCGGTCAAGGCGGATTGCATGCAGCCTGTGCAGCGTGCAGAGACGGCATCAGCCTCGTGGCTGAAGTCCATGCTACCACGCCGGGATGCCGCGTCGCTGTCTATTCGTCCAGCACTCGCACGGCACCGGAAGACCCGGTGCCGGTGGCCGTCAGGGCGGGCTCAGACGAGTTCGAAGATCGCTATCGCGCCATTGTCGCCGAGCCGGAAGCCGGCCTTGAGCACGCGGGTGTAGCCACCCTTGCGCTCCTTATAGACCGGTGCGACCTTATCGATCAGCTGCTTGACCGCTGCCGTGCTGTGCAGGGCGGAGAGCGCCTGGCGACGGTAATGCAGGGCCTGCGCCGGATCGGTGGCCGCCAGGGCCTTCTTGCCCAGGGTGATGACCTTCTCCGCGTAGCGCCTGGCCTCCTTGGCCTTGGGCAGCGTGGTCGTGATGCGGCCATGCTCCAGGAGCGAGGCGACCATGTTGCGCATCAGCGCAAGGCGATGCTTGGAGGTACGGCCCAATTTGCGATGGTCGACGCGGTGTCTCATGACTTCAATCCGATCCTGCAGGGTACGATGAACTGAGGCCTGCCCCGCAAAGCGGGACAGGCCTGGTCTGGATCATGCTTCCGCTTTGGTGCCCAGGCGCATGCCGAATGACAGGCCGCGGTCTGCGAGCTTCTTCTTGAGTTCCTTGGAGGCGATCTTGCCCAGGTTGCGGATGGCCGCGACCTCCGCCTCATCCATCACCACCAGGTCGGCGATGAGCTTGATGTTGGCGGCCCGCAGGGCGTTCTCGGTGCGCACCGAGAGGTCCAGGGCGTTGATCTGGCGGCCCAGCAGGGCGGTACGCTCGGTATCGCCCTCGATCACCAGGTCGACGCTCGACCCGCCTTCGAGCTCGCGGCCGAGCTCGAAGTACTTGACGAAGGGATTCAGGTGCTTGCGCAGGATGTTGGTCGCCTCGACCAGCGCGAGCTCGGGGGTGATCGAGCCATCGGTCCAGATCTCGAGATCGAGAGCCTCGAAGTCGGTGCGCTTGCCCAGGCGGCAAGAATTGACGTGGAAGGCCACGCGCTGCACCGGCGAATAGATCGAGTCGACCGCGATGGTGCCCACTGGCGAGCCATCGATCTTCTGCGCCTCGGCGGGCACGAAGCCGCGACCGCTGCCGACATCCATCTCGAGGACGAAGCGGACATCCTTGGTCAGGGTGGCGATCACCAGGTCGGGGTTGATCACCTCGACATCCTGGTGCGGGGTGATGTCGCCAGCGGTGACGGGGCCGGCAGTCGCCTTCTCGAGGCGGATGACGACGTTCTCGTCACTGTGCAGGCGCAGACGCAGGCGCTTGATGTTGAGGATGACGGTGGTGACGTCCTCGAAGACGCCATCCAGGGAGGTGAACTCGTTGTTCGCCCCCTGCAGGCGGATCGAACGGACCGCTGCACCCTGGATGCTCGAGAGCAGCACCCGGCGCAATCCATTGCCAATGGTGGTGGCAAAGCCACGCTCGAAGGGCTCGGCATGGAACTTGGCATAATTGGCCAATCCAGAACCGTCGCTCTTCTCGACCCGGGTGGGGAGTTCAAAGCCGCGCCAGCGAATACGCATGGGGTTCTCCGTTGATCAGTGAAACTGAGGTGACTGGTGGATGAGGGAGGTCTGCTGCCGGGACGGTCGGCTCAGACGCGGCGCTTCTTGCGCGGGCGGCAGCCATTGTGGGGCAGCGGGGTGACGTCGACGATGGCCTTGACCGAGATGCCCGAGTTGATCAGGGCCCGGATCGCGCTCTCGCGCCCTGAGCCGGGACCACGCACGCGCACCTCGGCCTCCTTGAGGCCGAGCTTGGTCGCCTTCTCGCTGGCGCGCTCCATCGCGAGCTGGGCGGCGAAGGGCGTGCTCTTCTTGCTGCCCTTGTAGCCGATCGACCCGGCTGATTCCCAGCACGCCACTTCACCGTTCTGGTCGGTGACCGTGACGATGGTGTTGTTGAACGTCGAGTTGATGTGGACGATGCCGGAGCGGATCGTCTTCTTCACTTTTTTCTTGTTATAGGCCATTGGTCGACTCGGTCCGTGGTGGTGTGCGACTGGGGCGCGGTTCCGGCTGGTCCGGAGGGTCCGCGTCAGCGGTTACTTGCGCAGGATCTTCTTGTTGGCGACGGTCTTCTTCTTGCCCTTGCGGGTACGGGAGTTGGTCCGGGTGCGCTGCCCGCGGCAGGGGAGGCTGCGTGCATGGCGGTAGCCACGGTAGCAGCCGATCTCCTTGAAGCGGGCGACGTTGGCCTGGATCTCGCGCCGGAGGTTGCCCTCGATGACGTAGTTCGATTCGATGAAGGTGGAGATCTTGCCGAGCTCCTCCTCGGTCAGCTGATACGCGCGCTTGTTGATGTCGATCTGGCAGCTCTCGCAGATCGTATGCGCGCGGTCCAAGCCGATGCCGAACAACGCACTCAGCGAGTAGGGCACCTTCTTGTTGTTGGGGATGTCGACACCGAGGATACGGGGCATGGCTATTCCTTAGGAAGATCTGCGGCTCAACCCTGGCGCTGCTTGTGATTGGGATCGGAGCAGATGACGTAGACCCGGCGCTTGCGACGGACGATCTTGCAGTTCTCGCAGCGGCGACGGACAGATGAGGCTACCTTCATGGCACAATCCTTTTCGAGGTCGTTGTCTTAGGCTTCACGGTAGATGATGCGACCGCGCGTGAGGTCATAGGGCGACATCTCGATGGTGACGGTGTCGCCGGGCAGGATGCGGATGTAGTTCATCCGGATCTTGCCGGAGATGTGCGCCAGCACCTCGTGCCCATTCGGCAGCACGACCTTGAACCGGGCATTGGGGAGGCTTTCCCTCACCTTTGCTTCGAGCCGGATTGCGTCTTCCTTGGCCATAATCAGAACCGCTTTCCGCTCTTGCGCGAGTCAGTGCCATTGCCACCGATGCCAGCAAGGCCGCGGTACTGGTGGGCGAGGAAGAAGGCATTGACCTTTTGCATGATGTCCAGCGATACGCCGACCACGATCAGCAGTCCGGTGCCGCCCATGAGCATGCGGCCGCCGCGGCCGCTGAGGCCGAGGTTGGATTCCAGGAGCTCGGGGAGGATGGCGATGACCGCCAGGAACACCGCTCCGATGAAGGTGATGCGCCGCAGATGGTAGCTGAGGAAGTCGACGGTGTTCTTGCCGGGCTTGATGCCCTTGATGAAGAAGCCAGCCTGCTTGAAGTGGTTGGCGATGTCGAAGAGGTCGAAGGTGATCGAGATGTAGAAGTAGGTGAAGCCGATGATCAGGCCGGCGAAGACATAGCGGTAGAGCGGCGAACCGTATGAGAAGAGGTTCTCCAGCCCGAAGTTCTTGCCCAGGTTGCCGGCGACGAAGCCGAGCACGACCATGATCGGCGAGGCGAAGATCACCGGGATGACGTTGGCCTGGTTGAGCTTGAGCGGCAGGGTGGTCTGGGCGCCGCCGTAGACCTTATTGCCCTGGATGCGCCGCTGCTGCTCGAGATGGATGCGGCGCACGGCCTGGACCACCACCACGATGCCGGCGATGATCGCCAGGGAGATCAGGAAGATGCCGAGGTAATGCGGCAGATCCTGGTCGCTCTTGAAGGAGCCCGGGAGCGAGGACAGGATGCCGATCATGATGATCACCGATACGCCGTTGCCGATGCCGAACTTGGTTATCTGCTCGGCCAGCCACAGGATCATCATGCTGCCGGTGGTTATCACCAGCGCCGCCTGGACGTCGAAGAGCAGATGGTTCTGCCAGGTCACCAGCACCTTGCCCTGATCGGTGATGTGGGTCAGGGCGATGGCGGCCATGGTCGATTGCACCAGGCAGATCAGCAGGGTCGCGTAGCGGGTATACTGGTTGATCTTGCGTCGACCGCTCTCGCCTTCCTTCTGCAGGGCTTTGAGCGAGGGGATCGAGAAGGTCAGCAGCTGCAGGATGATCGAGGCACTGATGTAGGGCGTGATGCCGAGGCCGAAGATCGATGCGTTCGCGATCGCTCCGCCATTGAACATGTCGGCGAAGGCGATGATCGACGCCAGGGCGTTGTCGCCGCTCCCGCCGAGACCGGTGACCTTATCCTTGAGCACCGAGGCGTCGACGCCGGGGATGGCGATGAACACGCCCAACCGATAGACCACCACTCCGAGCAGGAAGGTGATGAAGAAGCGACGAGCCAGTTCCTTGACTGGATTGCCGCCGAGATCATCTGGTTGGGTGGGTTCGGCCATCGGATGATCTTAGGTGCCTGGCTTCTCGTCGGGAGTCAGCTGGCTCTCGACGACCGAGCCGCCAGCCGCTTCCACCAGCGCGCGCGCCGAGGCGGTGGCGCGATGGACGGTGACGGTCACGGCACGGGCGATCTTCTTGTCGGTCCCCGGGATGCGGCCAGCGGTGAGCTTGACCAGCGCGCCCTTGCGGGCGAGCCCGGCGGCGACCAGCGCATCGACGGTGATCTCGGTGCCGGAGATGGATTCGATGGCACGGAACAGGTCGACCGGCTGGAATTCCACCTTGCTGGCGAAATTGCTGAAGCCGCGCTTGGGCAGGCGCATCCAGAAGGGGAACTGGCCGCCTTCGAACATCGGACCGCGGTTCTTGCCGCCGGTACGCGAGCCTTCGCCCTTCTGTCCACGTCCACCGGTCTTGCCGAGACCGGAACCGATGCCGCGGCCGACGCGCTTGCGCACCTGGCGGCCTGAATCGCTGCGGGTTATGTCATCGAGGCTCACAGCTGGATCCCCCGTAGAGCTTGGTACTGCTCACGCGTGCGCAGCCGCGACAGGGCGTCGAGGGTGGCGCGGATGAGGTTGACCGGGTTGTGGTTGCCGTAGGCCTTGGTCAGGATGTTGTGCACGCCGACCTTCTCGAGCACGGCGCGCACCGACTTGCCCGCGATCACACCGGTGCCATCGGCCGCCGGGATCAGGCGGACCTTGGCGGAGCCGAAGCGGCCTTCGACCTCGTGCGGGATGGTGCCGTTGACGATCGGGTAGGGCCTGACGACCTTCTCGCCGTCGCGCACGGCCTTGTCGATCGAGCTGGCCACTTCCTTGGCCTTGCCCTTGCCGAAGCCGACCTTGCCTTTGCCGTCGCCCAGGACGACGAAGGCGGCGAAGCTGAAGCGCTTGCCGCCCTTCACCACCTTGGCGCAGCGGTTGATCTTGACCACGTCTTCGCTGTAGAGCTTGCTGCGCGGCTCGCGGGCCTGCGCTGGTCCGCGGTCGCGACGACCACGCTGCTCCGGCGGCTGGTTGGGGTCACCGGGCTTGCTTCCATGGGACGCTCCTCCCGGAGGGCCGCCTTTGCCGAGTCTAGCCATAAGCTCAAGTCCTTGCTGATGAACGGCCGTCAATCATGCGACGGCCCAGGCGTTTGATCGAGGGGGGAAAGACTGTAGGTCCGGGGTGGGGATTGCAAGTCCTTAGAATTGCAGGCCCTTGGCGCGAGCGGCGTCGGCAAGTGCCTGCAGACGACCGCCGTAGCGCCGGCCGTTGCGATCGAAGACCACCTGGGAGACCCCGGCGGCCGCGGCCTTCTCGGCCAGCGTCTCGCCGATCACCTTGGCCGCTTCGATCGGCTTGAGGTCCTTGACCCGATCCTTGAGGTCGGGGCTGATGGTGCTCACCGCGATCAGGGTGTGGCCCTTGAGGTCGTCGATGATCTGGCCGTAGATGTGCTGCTCGCTGCGGTAGATCGACAGCCGCGGCCGCTCGGCGGTGCCGGAGACGCGCTTGCGGATGCGCAGCTTCTTGGTTGCGAGCGCTTCCCACTTGGCTTTGTTCTTATCCATGGCTGTATCTCTACTGGAGGATGTGGCAGATCGTCGGTGACCGGACTTCAGCTATCATTTCTTGGCCGTGGCGGTGGTGGCCTTGCCAGCCTTGCGGCGCACGATCTCGTCGATGTAGCGCACGCCCTTGCCCTTGTAGGGCTCCGGACGGCGCGAGGCGCGGATGTCCGCAGCCACCTGGCCGACCAGCTGCTTGTCGATGCCGATCACCTCGACGTGGTTGGGATCGGGCAGGTTGAGCGTGATGCCATCGGGGATGGTCACCGACAGGGTGTTTGCGAAGCCGACGTCGAGCGAGAGCTTCTTGCCCTGCAGCACCGCCTTGTAGCCGACGCCCACGATCTCGAGCTTCTTGCTGAAGCCCTTGGTCACGCCTTCGACGGCGTTGTTGAGCAGCGCCCGGGTGGTGCCGTGCATGGCGCGCTGGAGCTTGGTATCCTCGGCGCGCTCGATCAGCACCTTGTTGCCCTCGAGCTTGGCGCTGATGCCGGCCTCGAGCGGAATGCGCACGGAGCCCTTGGGGCCCTTGGCGATGACGCTCTGGGCATCGACCTTGATGTCGACTCCCTTGGGGAATTCGACGGGTGCCTTACCGATACGGCTCATGGTAGTTCCTTCGTGACAGTCGCTTGGATCGCTGGGATGACGTGCGTGTGGGTCTCAGGCAGGCTGGCGTTCATCACTGGACGATGCACAGCACTTCGCCGCCGAGCTTCTGCTTGCGGCAGTCGCGGTCGGAGAGGATGCCGCGCGAGGTGGACACGATGGAGATGCCGAAGCCGCGGATTATGGGCTTGAGATCCTTGCGTCCCGCGTACTCGCGCTTGCCGGCGGTCGACACGCGGCGAATGCTCTGGATGACCGCCTCGCCAGCCGGGCCGTACTTCAGCGCGACCTTGATGGTCTTGGCCGGCTTGGTGTCGAGAACATCGATCTGGCCGATGAAGCCCTCGCTCTTGAGCACCTGCAGCAGACCCACCTTGATGAGGGAATGGGGCACGGTGACGGAGGTCTTGCCGGCGGACAGGCCGTTGCGGATCACGGTCAGCATGTCGGCGATGGGATCGGTGCAGCTCATGGTCTCATCCGGATGGTACTACGGGGGCAATGAAGGAGGGATGCGAGGGATCGCATCCTCACCAGGAGGCCTTGGTCACGCCGGGCAGCACGCCCTGATGGGCGAGCAGGCGCAGGGCGTTGCGGCAGACGCCGAACTTGCGCAGGTAGGCGCGCGAACGTCCGGTCAGCTGGCAGCGGTTGCGCAGGCGGGTCGGGGAGCCGTTGGGGGGCAGCAGGCAGAGGGCGGCACGCGCCTCCATGCGCTCCTCGAGCGTGAGCTTGAGGTCCTTGCTGCGCTCGCGCAGCGCCTGACGCTGGCTCTTGAACTTGTCGACCAGCGCTTGGCGCTGCTGATTCTTGCAGACGAGGCTCTTCTTGGCCATGGTTCGGGCTCCTGGCGGTGTGGTCGCTGTTACTTGGCGGCGGCCGCGGCGGCGGCGGGTTCGCGGAAGGGCATATGCAGGGACTTGAGCAGATCGTAGGAGATCGCGTCGGTGCTGTTCTTGATACAGATGGTGATGTTCAGGCCCTGGTTGTGCTCGAGCTTGTCCAACTGGATCTCATGGAACAGCGCCTGCTCGCGCAGCCCCAGGTTGAAGTTGCCGCGGCCATCGAAGCCCTTGGGGTTGATGCCGCGGAAGTCCTTGATGCGGGGGATGGCCAGGTTGATCAGGCGGTCGAGGAACGACCACATCCGCTCGCCACGCAGGGTGACGCGGGCGCCGATCTTGACGCCGATGCGGCTGCGGAAGTTGGCGACCGCCTTCTTGGCCTTGGTAATGGTCGCCTTCTGGCCGGCCAGCAGGCTGAGGTGCTCGCTGACGACATTGAGGATCTGGCCGTCGGCGATCGCACGGCCGACACCCATGTTGAGCGATACCTTGTCGATGCGCGGCCCGGCCATGTGGTTCTTGATGCCGTGCTTGGCAAGGATCTCCGGCATGCGCTCGTTGTAGAGCGTGCGGGTTGATTTTTGCAGCGTTGCGCTCGTGGCCATGGCTTCTCTTTGGGTTCTGGTCGTTGGGTACTGGTTTGCGTCGCTGGTCTACTTCGCCGAGACCGGGAAGCGGTGACCGGTGGTCTTGGCCACGCGCACGGTGCCGTGCTCGGTGCGCTCGTGCTTGACGCGCACCGCCTTGCCGGTGGTCGGCTCGACGAGCGCGAGCTTGGCGACATGCAGCGGACGGAGGCGCTTGATGCGACCGCCCTCCACGCCGGCCTGGGGGTTGGCCTTGACGTGCCGGGTGTCGTAGATCGCCGCATCGCCCTCGACCAGGGCGCGCTGCTCGCGCGGGAACACCTTGATCACGGTGCCGGTCTTGCCGCGGCTCTCGCCGCTCAGCACGATCACCTTGTCGCCGGTGCGCACGTGGATCTTCGGCGCCTTGATGGGACGTGGGAGTTTGACTTTGCTGGCCATGGCTGGTTCCGACTCTTCAGACGACTTCGGGGGCGAGGGAGACGATCTTCATGAAATTGCGAGCGCGCAGCTCGCGGGCCACCGGCCCGAACACGCGCGTGCCGACCGGGTTCTCCTCCTTGTCGAGGAGCACGACGGCGTTGTTGTCGAAGCGCACATAGCTGCCGTCTTCGCGGCGGATGGGCGCTGCCGTGCGCACGATGACCGCCTTGCAGACGGTCTTCTGCTTGATCTCGGAGGTCGGGATCGCCTTCTTGATGGCGACGACGATGATGTCGCCGACATGGGCGTAGCGGCGGTGGCTGCCGCCGAGCACCTTGATGCACATCGCCTTCTTGGCGCCGCTGTTGTCGGCTACATCCAACCATGTCTGCATCTGGATCATGTTATGCTCTCTTGTGACTTCGGCTCGTGCTGGTGGCTTCGTTTTCGTGCGGCGGGTTGCCGGCCGCTCAGATGGCGCGCTCGAGCACCTGCATCAGGCGCCAGCGCTTGGTCTTGGACAGCGGCCGCGACTCGATGATCAGCACCTTGTCCCCGATCTTGGCCTCGTTCTTCTCATCGTGGGCATGGAACTTCTGGGTGCGCTTGAGGAACTTGCCGTACTGGGCGTGCTTGTAGTGCTCGGTCACCGCGACCACGCGGGTCTTGGTCATCTTGTCCGAGACCACGACGCCGATCACGCGCTTGCGATCACCGCGATCATCCTGCTGGCTGCTGTCGGTCGTTGTCATCTCTAAGCTCCTGCCTTTCCAGCCCGGGTCTTCTCACCCAGGATGGTCTCGATGCGAGCGACCTGGCGGCGCAGGTCGCGGTAGTTGATGCCGATGGCCTTGCCTTCGACGGACTTGGAAATGCGTGCCTTGAACATCGTATCGCGCGCCTCCTTGGCGATCGCCTTGAGGTCGGCTGCGGATTTGCCGCGCAGTTCATTCTTCGCTGAGGTCTTCATGGGTGGGTCCGTGCCGTATCTGGCGATGGGGTCAGGCGATGAGGGCTTCGCGTTTGATCATGCGGGTCTTGAGCGGCAGCTTGAAGGCCTGGCGGCGCAGGGTCTCGCGCGCCTGGTCCTCGGTCACACCGGCGAACTCGAAGATGACCGTGCCCTTGTCGACATGCGAGCACCAGTAGTCGACCTCGCCCTTGCCGGAACCCATGCGGCTTTCCGCCGGGTGCTTGGTCACCGGGGTGTGCGGGAAGATGCGGATCCACATCTTGCCGACGCGCCCGAGGTAGTGGCCGGCGGCGACGCGTGCCGCTTCGAGCTGGCGCGCGCTGATCTTGCCGCTCTCCAGCACCTGGATGCCGAAGTCGCCGAAGGCCAGGCTGTTGCCGCGGGTCGCGACGTGATTCAGGCGGAAGCCGCGGGTGTGCTGCTTGCGATGCTTGACGCGGGAGGGGAGAAGGGGCATGGCTTACGCTTCCTGCTTCTTCTGGATGTCGACGTACTTGCCGTGGTTGACCCACACGCGCACGCCGATCACCCCGTAGCCGGTCTTGGCCACGGCGTAGCCGTAGTCGATCCGGGTGTTGAGGCTGTTCAGGGGGACGCTGCCCTGCATGTCGTTCTCGACACGCGCGATCTCGGCACCGCCGAGGCGGCCTGAGATCTTGACGTTGCAGCCCTTGGCGCCTTCGCGCATGGCGTTCTCGACCGCGCGCTTCATCGCGCGGCGGAACGATCCGCGGCGGACCAGCTGCTCGGCGACGTTCTCGGCCACCAGCTGGGCGCACACGTCGGGCTTGCGCACTTCCTGGATGTTGACCTTGACGCTCTGCCCGGCGATCTCCTCCAGGGTCTTGGTCAGCGAATCGATCTCGGCGCCGCGCTTGCCGATGATCACCCCGGGGCGGCCGGCGAACAAGGTGATGACCATGCGGTCAGCCTTGCGCTCTATGAGGATCTTCTCCACCGCGGCGGAGACGAAGCGGTTCTTGAGGTACTCGCGGATCTTGTGGTCCTGGACCACCAGCTGGCTGTAGCGCCGGCCTTTGGCATACCAGATCGAGCGGTGGGGCTCGGTGATGCCGATGCGGAAGCCGAGGGGATTGATCTTGTGGCCCATAGGTCGTTCTTTCGCTCGCTTAGATCTTCGCGACCGCGATGGTCACATGGCTGCATTTCTTGGCGCGCGCTGCTGCGCGGCCCCGCGCCGCGCAGCGGAAGCGGCGGATGGTGAATCCCGGGTCGACCCGGGCATCGGTCACAGTGAGCTCCATCGGGTCGACACCGCCGACGCTCGAGGCGTTGGCGACTGCGCTCTCGAGCACCTTGCGCACGACCGTCGAGCCGCGACGCACCTGGAAGCGCAGCAGGTTGAGCGCCTCTTCGACGCGCTTGCCGCGGATCAGCGCCGCGGATGGGCGGACCTTGGTCGGGCTGATGCGCGCGTTGCGCTGCAGGGCCCTGAATTCGATTCCAGCCATGACTTAGGCTCCCGCCGCCGGAGCGGCTTCCTTCTTGGTGCCACCATGACCGCGGAACGTGCGCGTCACGGCGAATTCGCCAAGCTTGTGGCCGACCATGTTGTCGGTGATGAACACCTGGATGAAGGACTTGCCATTGTGCACCGAGAAGGTGTGGCCGATGAAATCGGGCACCACCGTGCAGGCACGCGACCAGGTCTTGATCGGCTGGCGCGCCCCGGACTGCTTCTGCTTCTCGACCTTGCCGATCAGCTTGATGTCCAGGTAGGGACCTTTGCGGGAACTACGGCTCATGGGCTGGTCCTATGCTGTGCGGTCAGCGTCTTGCCATCGCGGCGGCGGATGATGAACACATTGTTGCGGTTCTTCTTGCGCCGGGTCTTGGTGCCCTCTACCACACCCCAGGGCGTGCAGTGCTGGCGCCCGCCATTGGTGTGGCCTTCGCCACCACCCAGGGGATGGGCGACCGGGTTCATGGCGTTGCCGCGCACGGTCGGGCGGATGCCCTTCCAGCGGTTGCGCCCGGCCTTGCCGATGTTGCGCACATTGGCGTCGGCATTGCCGATCTCGCCGATGGTGGCGCGGGCGCGGGCGGTGACCCGGCGCAGCTCGCCTGAGGGCAGGGCGAGGATGGCGAACTCGCCGTCGATCGCCATCAGGCGGGCGAAGGTCCCGGCGGAACGCGCCAGCTGTCCGCCCTTGCCGGGCTGGAGCTCGACGTTGTGGACGTTGAGGCCCTGGGGGATGTAGCGCAGCTCCATCGCGTTGCCGATGTTCGGCTCGCCGGCTGCGCTCGAGCTGGTGACCTTGGCGCCGACCTCGAGGTCCTTGGCGGCGAGGATGTAGCCCTTGTCGCCGTTGCTGTACTGGACCAGGGCGATGCGGCAGTTGCGGTTCGGGTCGTATTCGATCGCCGCGATGGTGCCGACGATATCGATCTTGTTGCGCTTGAAGTCGACGATGCGGTACTGGCGGGCATGGCGGTCGCCCTTGTGCCAGCAGGTGATGCGGCCCTGGCTGTTGTGGCCGGCATGGTACTTGAGCTTGATCAGCAGGCTCTTCTCGGGCTTGCCCTTGGTGATCTCGGCGAAATCCGGGATGGTGGCGTGGCGCGCACCCGGGCTCGAAGTGTTCAATTTGCGGTAGGCCATGTCAGACTCCCTCGATCTTCTGGCCGGCAGCCAGGCGTACGATCGCCTTCTTCCACGCGGCGGTGAGACCCTGCTGCTTAGTGTTGCGCATGCGCCGGGGCTTGCCACGCACATTCAGGGTGTTGACGGCGACGACATCGACCTTCCACAGCGACTTGATCGCTTCCTTGATCTGCACCTTGTTGGCGTGCGGATGGACATCGAAGGTGTAGGCGCCGATCTTGTTCTGCAGGTGCACCGACTTCTCGGAGACGTGCGGCCGGCGGATGATCTCGTAGGGGTTCATGCGCTATCCTTCTGGCTCTTGACCTCGTTGACCAGGGCATCGAGGGAGGCGCGGGTGAAGATCAGATGCGCGTGCTGGAGCACCGTGCCGGCGTTGAGATTGCGCCGCTCGGAGACCGCCAGGCGCGGGATGTTGCGCGCGCTCAGGTAGAGGTTGGCCTGGGCGCCTTCGCTCACCACCAGGGTGCCCTTGCCGCGCAGTCCGATCTTGGTCAGGAAGGCCGACACCGTCTTGGTGCTCGGCTTGGGCAGATCGAGGCCCTCGACCGCCGAGATGCCGCCCTTCTCGAGCCGGTAGCGCAGTCCGCTCAGCAGGGCAAGGCGGCGCTGCTGCGCTGGGAGCTGGTAGGAGTAGTCGCGCGGGGTGATGGTCTTGGCGTGTCCGCCACCGACCCACTGCGGTGAGCGCGTCGAGCCCTGGCGTGCACGGCCGGTGCCCTTCTGTCGCCACGGCTTCTTGCCGCCGCCGGCCACCTCGCCGCGCTTCTTGGTTTTGTGCGTACCCTGCCGCTGGCTGGCCAAGTGGGCGATGAGCGCCTCCTTGAGCAGCGCCCGCCGCACGGTCTTGTCGAAGATCGCCGGGTCGATGGTCACCGTCCCGGTGACGACCCCTGCCGCATTGTAGACGTTGATCTCGGTCATGGCTTAACCCTGCTTGATGGCGACAAGGCCGCCGTTGGGTCCGGGAATCGCGCCCTTGATCACCAGCAGATTGCTCTCGGCGTCGATGTTGACGATCTTGAGATTGCGGATGGTCACCTGCTCATCGCCGTAATGGCCGGCCATGCGCATGTTCTTGAACACCCGGCCCGGGTCCATGCGGCAGCCGATCGAACCGGGACCGCGATGGCTCATCGAACCGTGGGTCATCTTGTGGCCGCTGAAATTGTGGCGCTTCATCACGCCGGTGAAGCCGCGGCCCTTGGTCTGCCCGGTGATCGATACCAGCTTGGTGGCATCGAGCAGGGTGACCTGGAGCTTGGTGCCGAGCTTGACGTCCTCCTGCTTGACGCCGGCGGGAACCGGAATCTCGCGCAGGAACAGGCGGGGCGCGACGTCGGCCTTCTTGTACTCGCCGGCCAGCGGCTTGCTGGTCTTGTTGCGCTTGCGACCGACCGCGACCTTGACTGCGGTCTGGCCGTCCTTGGCGGCGGCCTTGACCTCGATGATGTCGTTGGACAGGACCTCGATGACGGTCACCGGAACCGCGACGTCGCCGTCGAAGACCCGGGTCATGCCGACCTTGGTGCCGTACAGGGCTACGGACATGGCTTACCTCACCGTCTGCTTGATGGTGATGTCGACGCCGGCGGGCACGTCGACTTTCGAGAAGACATCGTTGGTCTTCGCCGTCGGCTCGAGGATCTCGATGATCCGAGCGTGGGTGCGCAGTTCGAACTGCTCACGCGACTTCTTGTCGATGTGGGGCGAGCGCTGGACGGTGAAGCGCTCGATATGGGTGGGCAGCGGAATCGGACCTGCCACCTTCGCGCCGGTGCGCTTGGCGGTATCCACGATGTCCTGGGCTGCCTTGTCGAGGATACGATGGTCGTACGCCTCGAGACGGATTTTGATCTTCTCTTTCACAATGCGCTCCCACTCCGACCGAGGTCAGAGCCAGCACGAGGTGCTGCGGTGGGCCCTGGAACTTGGTGGTCGCCGGGATGCGTCCTGCACGAGTCAGGATGCATTTCAGCGGCACCGCGCAGCGCGGACGGGCTTGTCTCCGCGTTGCAGCCCCCAGAGGTCCAGACTGACAGCCAGCCTGTACATGGGTGGGGAGGAGGAGGTTATAGGGCAAATCCACTTGGCAAGATAAATCCATCCTCCGGGCAGGGCCGATCCGACCACGGACCTGACCGCACCGTCCGCCCGACCCGCGCCGGTTCCATTCCCTGGCCGGCATCCACGCCACCCGAGGCGGTGCGGAAATCCGCATGCCCGCGTGGAGGACCGCTGAGCCCCGCGCCTCATGGGGGCCGTGCGCATGCTACATAACCATCTGCCGCAGCTTTATTTGGGTTGTTTTCCGCGGGCTGAGACATGGGCAGCCCTCGGCCGCTTCAGACTCCTGGGGTGCCGGTGCCGGCCGGCGGTCGGTGGGCGCCGCCCCACACCCCCTGCTGCTCCAGGGCCGCGGTTGCCAACCCCGCCCAATCCTTGTTTGCCGCCGGATTCGCCGGGCTGGGATGGGGCACCGTGGCGATGGTGACCCGGCTGCCCTCGAGCACCCTGGTGGCGCACGCAGCGGCGAAGCGTCCGATGCCGACCACCACGGCGGGCTCGAGCGCAGCCACCAGGCGCGCCAGATGACGGTCGCACGCCAGGGCGACGGCCGCGCCCTCCGGCTTCGGCAGCTGGTCTGGCGTGCGGTTCTTGCCGCTCGCCTCCATGAATACCAGCGGGCAGTAGTTGGTGACGAAATGCTCGCGGAAGAAGCGTTCGGGTGTGCCGAAACGCTGGGCGAACAGGCCCCAGAGCCGGCGGCCGCTGACCTCGCTGCGACGGCAATCCAGGCCGCTGATGGGGCGTTTGGGATGTGCATGGGCCGGGCTGTCGACGGTACCCTCCAGGCCCATCCAGGTGCGCACGGCCGCAACCTCGCCGAAGGGCACCCCGGTCTGCGCCATGCCGAAGGGGCCGGGATTCATGCCGAGGAAGACCACCGCCTTGGGGCCGCCGCCAAACCGCTTGAGGTAGGCCTGGTGCAGCGGCCAGGCATAGATCAGGGGATTGTAGACATGCGTCACCGGGGGGGAGAAGCGCAGGTCGGCGAGATCGGCGGTCAAGGCGCGAGCAGCGGCGACGAGCGGATGGGCCATGGGCATGCGCGCAAGCCTAGGGGGAGGCGCGCGCCGCCAACAGCCGGCCGGCCCGCCACCGCCTCACCCAGCGTGAGCCTCCTACCGGCCATCCCGGCGCTTTGCCGTGTCAGGTTAGGCGGCCAGGAGGCAAAATCCCCATCATGCCCGCATCGGATTCACCCTGGACGCGCGCCATCGTCGAGCAGAACCAGCGCTGGCTGACGGCCTACTTCCTGGCCGCCACCGGCGACCGTTCGGTTTCGGAGGACCTCGTCCAGGAGGTCTTCCACCAGGCGCTCGAGAGCCAGGGCAACTACGATCCGAGCAAGCCGTTCGGCGCCTGGCTGCGCGGCATCGCCCGCCATCTGCTGTTCCGCCACTACCGCTCGGCCCGCCATGCCATGGTGCCCATCGATGGCGCCCTGCTCGACCAGCTGGACCTGCATGCCGCCCGCGCCGAGGTGCGCCTCATCGACCCCGACTACCAGCCCACCAGGCTGGCGGCCCTGAGGCTGTGCATGGAACGGCTGAGTGTGCGGGCACGCTCCATCCTCGACCTGAAATACAGCGATCGGCAATCCTCCAAGGAGATCGCCGAACGGGTGGGGATGAAGACCAATGCCGTGGACATGGTGATCAGCCGCGCGCGCAGGACCCTGGAGGCGTGCGTCGGACGTCGCCTCGCCAGCGACGCCCCGGCGGCTGGGGGCGGAGATGACTGACGAGCTGATCGAGCGCTACCTCGCCGGGCAGGCCAGCCCGGAGCAATGCCAGCAGCTGCGCGCCGCCCTCGACGCCGACCCCCAGCTGGTCGGACGGCTGTACCGCATCGCCGAGCGCGAGTGCGAGCTCTACGAGCTGTTCGCCCAGGGGGCGCTGGTGGCCGCCGCCGCCGAGCTGGAGGTGCGCCCCACCGCCCGCCTCGCCCGGCGCCGCCACTCTCGCCCCTGGCGCTGGCTGCCGGTGGCGGCCGCGGTCCTGATGGCAGGCTGCGCCTGGGTGCTGATCGACCGTCTGCGCGGCGAGGCGCATGCACGCGAGGCCGCGCAGGCGTCCACCACCCTGCCCGGCAGCCTGGCGCAGGTCCCGGCGACGAGCGGGACGCCGTCCAGGACCGCATCCACGACCCATGCCGACGCCGCGCCGGCGACCAAGGCGATGGCTGAGCGGTCGCCGGAGAACGGCCGTGGCGATGACCAGGGCGATCTGTCGCGAACGAGAATACCGCAGGAGATCGCCGACGCCCCCGCCGGCGAGGCGGCGGCGATCGCCACCGTCCCGTCGCCGAATCAGGCGCTCGCCGGCGCAGCGCGCACCGCCACACCCTCCCATCCCGCCCCATCGCCGCTCTCCATCGACAGCCGCGACGGCGAAGTGTACGACGACAGCGGCCTGTCGGTGATGCGCTACACCCTGCGCGCGCCGCACGCCCCCAGCTCGGATGCCCGGCTCGGCCTGGCGCTCTGCTTCCATGGCGCGGGCGGCGATGAGCGCTGGCTCGCCGACCCCATGCTCGAGGCCCTGCGCGCCAGCGGCGCGAGCGGCGAATTCGTGGTCGCGAGCCTGAAATCGCAGGGCAAGAACTGGGAGGCGGCGGACGAGCCGCGGGTGCTGGCCTTCATCGAATGGGCGCGCCACAGCTACCCCATCGACACCCGCCGCATCGTCCTGCAAGGCGTCTCCAATGGCGGCTGGTTCGTCAACTTCTTCAGCTCGCGCCACCTCGACCTGGTGGCTGGCGTGGTGACCCTGTGCAATGGCGGCGGCTTCGACCTGCATAAGGTCCCGGATGCCGCCGACACCGCACCGGAATTCTACGTCGTCCACGGCACCGATGACCGTGACGTCAACGTCAAGTCGTCGCGCGCCGCGGTGACCAGCCTGCGCAGCCTCGGCTACCGCTTCGTCTATCGCGAATATCCCGGCGTCGCCCACAACGTCTTCGATGACGAGCGCACGCGCCGCGATTTCGCCTCCTGGGTCGAGCGCCAGCGCGCCAAGGGCGCGGCATTGGCAGAGGATGACCGCAAGGCGCTCGCCGCCTTCACCAGGAGCGAGGATGCCGATCGCCTGATCCAGACCCCCGCCGGGGCCGCGACCCTGCTGCGCATCGGCGGAGTGCCGGCCGAGCGCGTGCTGGTGCGCTGCCTGCATGCGCGCGCCGCTCCGGTGCGCGCCAGCGCCGCCGGACTGCTGGCGCGCACCATCTGCTCGCCCGGGGTCTCAGCGCTGCTGGCGCAGAGCCTCGACGACCGCGACGACGCGGTCCGCCAGGCGGCGCTGTCCTCGCTGCTGAAGGTCGCCGACTGGAACGACCAGGAAGCCCTGGTGGCGCTCTGCCTGTTCGCCGGCACCAGGAACCATCCGCGCGACGACCGCCTGCTGGTCGCCGACCGCCTGGTCCGCTCGCTCAGCTTCCGCTCCTCGCCCGGGCCGGACAACCAGCTGGTCTATGAATTGATGATCCACCTGCTCGAGGACGAGGATCAGGATCTGCGCACCGCCGGGCTGTCCGGACTGGTGAACTCGCCGGCCAAGCCCGCCACCGCGTTCGGCTACCGCCCCGATGCCCCCCTGTCCGCGCGTCACGAGCCGGTGGCGCGCTGGAAGAGCTGGTATCTCGCCCTCTTCGCGCCGCCTGCGCCCGAGAAGAAATAGCCCCTTCCTTGATGTCCGCGCCGCCCCCCGAGGATATTCCATGGCCCGCGTCCTGCTGCTGATCATCGCGCTCATGGCCCCGACCATGGCCCTGCACGCCGCCACCGGCAATGGCACACTCAACGAATTTGGCGGCCTGATCGAGCCGCCACTCGACTGGAGCGACTACCCCAAGCCGGCCAAGACCGGCAAGGTCGAGGACGAGCTCAAGCTGCCCAAGACCAAGGCCTTCATCATGAAGTACCTGATGTTCACCCCGGACAAGCTGCCGGAGCGGCGTGAGCTCGGGCTCATCCTCTGCTTCCATGGCATGAACGGCAACGAGACCCACGTGGTCAACTGGGTGCATGAGACCGTCGCCCATCTCGGCCTTGCCGGCAACTACGTCGTCATCGGCCTGAAGTCCAAGGGCGCCGGCTGGGCCGACGACGACGAGAGCGAGGTGCTGAAGACCTACGATTGGCTGCTCGCCACCTATCCGATCGACAAGCGCAGGGTCTTCATCGTCGGCCATTCGAACGGTTCGTGGTGGGTGACCAGATTCGGCGCCAAGCACCTCGACATCATCAGCGGCATCGTGCGTTATGCCGGGCCGGGCCTCGATCCGGTGGCGCTCAAGGAGGCGCCCAATGTCACCGAGTACTATATGGTCCATGGCGACCAGGACGATGCCAACGCGGTGGATGGCTCGCGCACGGCTCGCCTCCATCTGCTGCAGGCGCACTACCACTACGTCTACCGCGAGCTCAGCGGCAAGGGCCACGTCAACATCGTCGACAACCTCGATGTCAGGGCGGACATGGTGCGCTGGATCGACAGCCTGCGGCACAAGCAGCTGCCGCTCCAGGCCGATGAGGAGAAGTTCCTGCGCCAGTATTCGCTCGCCAAGAAGGCCACCGAGCTGTTCGCCAGGAGCGAATGCTGGAACGAGCTGCTGCGCATCGGCGGCCCGCAGGCGGGCACGGTGATCAGCCTGGCGATGCGCTCGGACAGCTCCGCGGTGCGCGAGCTGGCGGCCATCGCCTGCAGCAAATGCCTGTTCTCCGGCGATGAAACCGTGGATGGGCTGGTGCGTCTCGCCGACGACAAGCACGCCAACGTCCGAGCCGCCGCCCTCAAGGCCCTGACGGTGGCCGCTGACTGGCGCTATGCGGCGGCGCAGCTCGAGCTCGGCCGCATCGCCACCAAGAAGAAGGCGACCGCGGAGGACCGCGCGCTGGCGGCCAGCGGCTTGGCGACCGCTGCGGCCCTGCCGCTTCTGGGGAACTTCCACGATGACAGCGTGACCTTCCAGGCGCTGGTCGCCCTGCTCGACGACGAGGAGCCCTCGCTGCGGGCGATCGCCTTCGCGCCGTTGGCGGTCGCGGTCAAGGACGGCCTCGGCTACGACCCCGCACTGGGGGCCAGCGACCGCAAGGGGCCGGTCGCCAAATGGCGTGAGTGGTTCATCGAGCACACTATGCCTGGTGACGGCAAGTCGCACACCGCGACCAAGTAGCCGGCGCCTCAGGGCACCACGGGGGTTACCGAGGTCTCGCTCTGGGCCTGGAACAGCAGCGCGGCCGGGTGCCTCGGCTTGAGCGCCAGGGTCTGGGCGAACTGCCGCTGCGCCTCTTCGTGCCGGCCGCAGAACCACAGCTGGTAGCCGAAGAGGAAGCGCAGATCGGCATCGCGCGCCTGATCGTCTGCGGCGCGCTCGAGGTCGAGCAGGGTGCGATCGAGATCGAGGGTGTTGCCGTAGAGCGCATGCAGGTCGATGTCCACCTTGCGCAGCTCGAGGATCGCATCGCAATGGCCGGCCACCAGCGCCGCCGCCGGCGCGAAGCGCCCTTGCTCGAGCAGCGCCTGGGCGTGCAGCAGGTGTGAAAGCCGCAGCGCGGCGGCGGAGCCCGGCAGGCTCTCACCGCGCACCTCCTCGAAATCCTGCTGCGTCTCGCCATACGCGACTTCGGCATCGTCGTAGTCCCCGCGATGGAAGTACTCGGCCCCGAGCTTGCCGAGCTGCTCGCCGTGCTGGATGAGCAGCGACCAGGAGACCGAGATCTGGTCGAAGGCCAGGCGCATCGCCCAGGCCCGGCGCTGGGGGTCGTCCCCCGATCCCCCGCGGTGCATGGCGGCGCGCAGATCGGCGAGCCCAAGCAGCGCGGCCGGGCTGGCCGACTTGCCGTCGCCCAGGGCGGTGATCAGCGACGATGCGGTGGTGGCATAGAAGTCGCTGCAGCCGCGCAGATCGCCGTTGTTGTAGGCGGGCGCGCCGACGGTGATCGCCAGCTGCACCGCGTCATGCAGCAGGCCGAGGGTGCCGGGCTGCTGCACGGTGCCATGGCCGCCGAGCAGGCGATCGATATGGCTGCGGGTGGCCGTCGCATCGGGCACCGCCTCGCCGGCCTGAGCAGACCAGGCGCACAGCAGCAGGAGCGCGGTCAGGGGCGCGGTGGGGACGATGGCCATGACGTGCTCCCGGTGTCGTGCTCGCTTCAACCGTAGAGGCCGGCGGAGATCAACAAGCAGCGGAGAGCCGGGGCTCGGCAACCATCCGCCCTACGCCCCGGCGCGCTCGGGGGCAAGCGGCGCATTTCCGCTGCCCTGCGCCCGATCGACGCTACGCTGCCGGCAGAGCGCCATGACCACCCCTGCCCCTTCCGATGATGCCGCCGGCGCCGATGCGCTGATGGCTCATGCCCCGGCGGGCATGAGCGAGGAGCTCAAGAGCGGCCTGCTGCAGGTCTATGCCCGCACCCGCGATCGCCAGATCGGCAATACCGCCAGCACCCTGCGTGCAACCGCTGAACCGGGAACGCTCAGCGACCGCATCGTCGCCGACGCCTTCCGCCTGACCGAGAACCTGATGCAGGCGAGCCCGGCGCGCGCCTCCTACGCCTGCGGCAAGGGCTGTTCGTGGTGCTGCCACCAGCAGGTGCGCGTCAGCGGACCGGAGGCGATCGGCATCGCCGATGCCCTGCGTGAGGCCTATCCGGATGCCTGGCTGGCGCAGATCCGCCAGGTCGTCGCCCAGCGGGTCGAGCGCATCGAGGGCCTGCCGACCATTCGCGCCTATCTCGAGGCCCGCCTGCCGTGCGCCTTCCTCGCGCAGGACGGCGGCTGCTCGATCTACGACTGGCGACCGATCGTCTGCCGCGGCTACCACTCGCTGGACCGCGCCGCCTGCCAGGAGAAGTATGTCGATCTCGCCCAGCCGGCGCCGCCCATCGACTCCTATGCGCACATGGCGGCCAATGCCGTCCTGCATGGCGTCGCCATCGCGGTTGAGGCCGCAGGCAAGGACGGACGGCTCTACGAAATGCATGGCGCGGTGCTGCGCGCCATCGATACGCCCGATGCGGCGGCGCGCTGGGCGCGTGGCGAGGATGTCTTCGCCGGATGCCGGCGTTCGGCCAGCGTCGCCGGAGCCGGCTGAGCGTCAGCCCGCAGCGCCAGAGCCCGCTTGGGGCCTTCGCGCTGTGCGACCTGGCGTAAGCATCGTCGACGCCTGTGCGTCCTCGTCACATGCGCCTACCCCTCATCCTGCTGATCCTTGGCGCCATCATGCTGCCCGGTGTCGCCGCCCGTGCCGGTGAGGCCGCAGGCAGCGCACGGCCGAGCGCGACGACCTGGGTCCCGATCTCCCGTTCCGACGTGCCGGACGAGGTGCAGAGCACCTTCGCCGCGGCTGCGGGCGGCGCCGCCCTGGTGCATCTTCAGAAGGTGAATCGCAAAGGCCGCATCCGCTACAGCGCCGAGTTCACCGACGCGTCGGGCGCACGCTATGTGGTGGTCGCCTTTGCCGATGGCACCCTGCTGTCGATCGAGCGCGCTGCGCCGGCCACCGGCACCTGAGATCGGTCCGGCAAGCGGCCGAACGTGGTCGGGCGCGCCAGCTCAGCCGGAGACGCGCACCACGATGCGGCCCTGCACCTGCCCGGCGAGCAGCTCGCCAGCCAGGTGCGGCACCGCTGCGAGCGGCTCCTCGCGGATGAGGCCGGCCAGGCGGCCAGGCGGCAGCGCCGCAGCCAGGCGCGCCCAGGCGCGTCCGCGGCGCGCATCCGAGGCGCGCACCGATTCGATGCCCACCAGCGCCACGCCGCGTAGGATGAAGGGCAGCACGGTGGTCGGCAGCTCGGCTCCGCCAGCCAGGCCGCATGCAGCCACGCAGCCGCCAACGGCGATGGCGCTGATCATCCCGGCCAGGAGCGCCCCCCCGACCACATCGATGCCTCCGGCCCAGCGCTGGCTGGCCAACGGGCGCACGGCATCGCCCAGGAGCAGCTCGCGGGGATGCACGGCGGTGGCGCCCAGGGTGGCGAGCCAGGGCGCGAGCGCCGACCGGCCGCTCACCGCCGCGACCCGGTATCCCGCGGCCGCCAGCAGCAGGACGCTGATGCTGCCGACCCCGCCGCCGGCACCGCTGACCACCACCGGGCGGTCGCCCGGCCGCACGCCGTGATCGATCAGCGCCTCCACCGCCAGCGCCGCGGTCAGCCCTGCGGTGCCCAGCCCCATCACCCAGCCGGGATCGACGGCTGCCGGCACCTTGGCCAACCAGGCCTGCGGCAGGCACGCCAGGGTCGCATGCCCACCGAAGCGCTCCTCGCCCAGGCCATGCCCGGTGGCGAAGACCAGGTCGCCGGCGGCGAGCTGCGGCGAGCGTGACGACAGCACCCGCCCGGCCAGGTCGATGCCGGTGATCATGGGAAAGCTGCGCACCACCGCCCCGGTGCCGGTGACGGCCAGGGCATCCTTGTAGTTCAGCCCGGAATGGCTGACGGCGACCAGCACCTCGTCATCCGGCAGGCGGCTGGCATCGAGCTCCTGCAGGCGCGCCGGGGTCCCCGGACCGTCGACCATCACTGCGCTGAAACGCGTGGCGGCGGCGTTCATGGCTGCCAATGGTGCCGCCCTCCGGAAGGAAGGAAACACCGTCCAGGCCGCCTCCAGGCGGGACCGCGTTTCGGGTTGGCCGGCGGCCAGCGCGACCTAGGCTGCATGGCCGAACCGCGCGAGATCGATCATGCTCAGCTCACAGATGCTGCACACCGTACGCCTGCTGGCACCGCTCATGGAGCTGCGCGGCATCGCCCCCGCGGAGTGGGCGCAGGATGCCGAGGTCTCGCAGGTCACCCTGGCCCGCTACCTCGACCCCCGTACCGAGGTCGGCGATGACGACAGCCTCAACCGCCTGCTCGACAAGGCCGCCTGCTTCGTGGTGGTGACCGGGGAGGGCCCGCTGAGCGATGCCTGGCGAGACATCATCATCCAGGCGCTCGCCGAGCGGCGCGCCGCACGCCGGCGGTAGTGATCCGGGGCGCCATCCGGAGCGCGAGCACTGCCATTGCACTTGTGCCGGCCTTCCGAAGCTGGCGCTCCCGCGAGGTTGCGCCATGTCCGTCCTTCTCAGCTGCCATGGCCTTGCCAAGGCATTCGATGCCCGTCCGCTGTTCGAGGATCTGAGCTTCGCCATCCACGAAGGCGAGCGCGTCGGCCTGGTCGGCCCAAACGGATCGGGCAAATCGACCCTGCTGCGCATCCTCGCCGGGCTGGAGGCGGCAAACGACGGCGAGCGCGCGGTGGCAAAGGGCACCCACCTGGTCTACCTCGCCCAGGATGACCGCTTCAACCCCGAGCAGACGCCGCGCACCGCGCTCGAAGGGGTGCTCTCAGAGCACCATCTGGAGGAGCACCTGCGGGATGCGCGCATCACCGCCACCCTCGAGCGCCTCGGCTTCATCGCCGATGAGCAGGCCGATCGGCCGGTGGCAAAGCTCTCGGGCGGCTGGCGCAAGCGCCTGGCGATCGCCTGCGCCCTGATCCAGGAGCCCGATCTGCTGCTGATGGACGAGCCGACCAACCACCTCGACCTTGAGGGCATCTGGTGGCTGGAGCGCATCCTCGTCAACGCCACCTTCACCTCCATCATCGTCAGCCACGACCGTTCCTTCCTCGAGCGCGCCTGCACCCGCATCATCGAGCTCAACCGCGCCTATCCCGACGGCTATTTCAGCGTCAGCGGCACCTACAGCGACTTCCTCGAGAAGCGCGCCGACTTCCTCGCCGGCCAGGCCAAGCAGCAGCAGGTGCTCGACAACAAGGTGCGCCGCGCCATCGAATGGCTGCGGCGCGGCGCCAAGGCGCAGACCACCAAATCGCAGGCGCGCCGCGATCAGGCCGGGCGCATGATCGACGACCTCGCCGAACTGTCCTACCGCAATGCCCAGAACCGCAGCGCCGCGATCTCCTTCACCGCCTCGGGGCGCACCACCAATGACCTGGTGGTGCTCACCGAGATCGGCAAGAGCATGGGCGGCCGAGCGCTGTTCAGCGACGTCACGCTCACCCTCTCGCCCGGCAGCAAGCTCGGCCTGCTCGGCCTGAACGGCAGCGGCAAGAGCACGCTGATGCGCCTGATCACCGGGGAGCTGGCGAGCGACAGCGGGACGATCAAGCGCGCGCATGAATTGCGCGTGGTGGTCTTCGAGCAGCATCGCGATTCCATCAATCCGGCGCAATCGCTGCGCCGTGCGCTATGCCCCACCGGCGAGACGGTGTACTTCCGCGGCCGGCCCATGCACCTGGCCGCCTGGGCCAAGCGCTTCCTCTTCCGGCCGGAACAGCTGGATGTCGAGGTCGGCAAGCTCTCCGGCGGCGAGCAGGCGCGCATCCTGATCGCCAACCTGATGCTCAAGCCGGCGGATGTGCTGCTGCTCGACGAACCGACCAATGATCTCGACATCCCGTCGCTGGAGGTGCTCGAGGAGAGCCTCAGCGACTTCCCCGGCGCCCTGGTGCTGGTCACCCATGACCGCTACCTGCTCGATCGGGTGTCCAACCAGCTGCTCGCCCTGGATGGCGCCGGGGGGGCGCGCTTGGTGGCCGACTATGCGCAATGGGAGGCGGTGGTCAGCCGCGAGCAGCAGGCGCGCACGCCGGCACGCTCCGCAGGAGCTTCCGGCGGAACGGCACGCACCAGCGCCGCGAAGGGCCTGAATCCCAAGGAACGGCGCGAGTTCGAAGGCATGGAGGCCAGGATCGCGCTGGCCGAGGCGGCCTTGGAGCGTGCGCATGAGCGGGTGGCCCTGCCGGAGGTGGCGGCCGATACGGGCCTGCTCGCCGAGGCCTGCAACGCCCTGGCGGCTGCCCAGCAGGTGGTCGACGACCTCTATGCTCGCTGGGGTGAGCTGGGCACGCGCTCGGGCTCCTGACGCTGGACGCTTCCGCTCGCCCGGCATCCCGATCGCTGCCAGCAGCGCGGACGCCAGGGCCATCGGCACAAGCTGCCGCGCTTCGGTGATTTGCGCCTCGCACCAGGCGCTGGCGCAGGAATCCTGCCCGGAGCACGCCGGCCCACCCACGTCGCGTCGTGGGCATCCATTGGTTGCTCACCGGGCCTCACGGCGTAGCGTGCTGCGCCCCGCGCGCTAGGCGATACCGACATCATGGCCAGGACCCTCATCCAGATCAGCCAACTGCACAAGCAGTATGGAGCCACGGTCATCTTCGATGGCGCCCAGGTGGCGATCCAGGATGACCACAAGATCGGCGTCATCGGCCGCAATGGCGCCGGCAAGTCCACCCTCTGCCGCATACTCCTGGGCGAAGAGGAGGCCGATGCGGGCGAGGTGTCGCTGCATCCTGACCTCAGGCTGAGCTACCTCGAGCAGAAGGATTCCTTCCTGCCGGGCGAGACCGTGCTGCAGTTCCTGATGCGCTACTCGAAGCAGGAGGACTGGCGCTGCGGCAAGCTCGCCGGCCGGTTCCTGCTCAAGAACGACCTGCTCGCACGCCCGATCGCCTCGCTGTCGGGCGGCTTCCAGACCCGCGTCAAGCTGTGCGCGATGCTGCTGCGCGAACCGAACTTCCTCATCCTCGACGAACCGACCAACTACCTCGATCTCAAGACCCTGCTGCTGCTCGAGGAGTTCCTCTGCGACTACCCCTATGGGTTCATGATCGTGTCGCATGACCGCGAGTTCCTCAAGAAGACCTGCACCTCGACCATGGAGGTCGAGCGCGGCGAGATCGTCCTCTACCCGGGCAACGTCGAGGACTACCTGGGATACAAGGAGCAGCAGCGCGAGCAGGCGGCGGCGATCAACGCCAACCTCGAGATCCGCCGCAAGCAGCTCCAGACCTTCGTCGACAAGAACAAGGCCAAGGCCTCCAAGGCCACCCAGGCCGCCTCGAAGGTCAAGATGCTCGAACGGCTCAAGCCGATCGAGGTCGAGCACAGCCTCGCCACGGTCAAGATAACCATGCCCGCGGTCGAGACGCGCAAGGGCGTCGCCCTGCGGCTGGTCGATCTGTCCATCGGCTATCCCGGCAAGACCATCGCCAAGGGCATCTCCATCGATATCGACCGTGGGCAGCATGTCGCGGTCCTGGGCGACAACGGCCAGGGCAAGACCACCTTCCTGAGCACCCTTGCCGGGGCGCTCAAGCCCCTGGCGGGGGAGATGCGCTGGGGGCACGAGGTGCGCATCGGCTCCTATGCCCAGCATGTCTTCACCGCCATGGACCCTGCCGTGACCGTCCACCGCTACCTCGAAAAGGCCGCCTGCTCCAGTCCAGGACCAACCATCCCCAGCCAGGCCATCCTGGACATGGCCGGATGCTTCCTGTTCCGCGGCGACGATGTGGACAAGACCATCGCCGTGCTGTCGGGAGGGGAGCGCTCGCGCCTGTGCCTGGCCGGCCTGCTGCTCGCCAAGTATCCGGTGCTGCTGCTCGACGAACCGACCAACCACCTCGACTTCGAGACCGTCGAGGCGCTGGCGCGGGCGCTGCGCGGCTACAATGGCACGCTGTTCTTCACCAGCCATGACCGCACCTTCGTCTCGCTGGTGGCGACCCAGATCATCGAGGTGCGCGATGGCACCGTCGCGCTCTACCCGGACGATTACGGCGCCTACGTCTACCGCATCGAGAAGGAGGTGCGCGACGAAGGGGCTGATCTGCGCCGCTCGGCAGCCACCGCCGCAGGCTCGCCGCCCACCTCCGTGGTCAGGCGCGAACGCCAGGACCGGCTGTCCAGCGCGCGCAACCGCCTGCGCACGGTCGAGAAGCAGGTCTCGGCGCTCGATGGCCAGAAGCGCGCCATCACCCAGCAGCTCTCCGAGCAGCCGGATACCTACCTGCCCGAACTCCAGCAGCGCCTGGAGGTGGTCGTCAACGACCTCGAGCGCTGCGAATCGGAGTGGCTGGCGTTGACCGAACACATTGAGGCCCTGACGAACGAGCTCGGCCAGAAGGCAGGCACACCATGACCATCCCCACCGCCAGCGATGCCTGCCCGTGCGCCAGCGGCAAGAGCTACGGCGATTGCTGCTCACCGTTCCTCGCCGGCACCGCCTTCCCCCCCACCGCCGAAGCGCTGATGCGCTCCCGCTACACCGCCTACGCGGTCAACCAGGTCGATTACATCGCCGCCACCGATCATCCGACCCGCCAAGGCGAATTCGATCGCGCCTCGGCGACCGCCTGGGCGACGAAATCGCAATGGACCGGACTCGAGATCAAGGAGGTGGTCGATGGCGGACCAGCCGATGAGCGGGGCACGGTGGAGTTCATCGCCCACTTCGTCCTTGCCGGCAAGCCGCAACAGCATCGTGAACGGTCCACCTTCGCGCGCGTCGACGGCCGATGGTACTACCAGGATGGCGGGATTCCGGCGCAGAAGCCGTTCAAGAACGAGGCTGTCGCTCCGGGACGCAATGATCCGTGCCACTGCGGCAGCGGCAAGAAGTTCAAGAAATGCCACGGGGCCTGAGCCAGCACGGCCTGCCGCCCGGTACGGCGCTCAGCCGTGGCCGAAGGTCTTGTAGGTCGCTATCATCGCACCCAGCAGGATGGCGATGGCGGCGAGCACGATGATCCCCGAGAGGACATCGGGGAACGACTGGCTCGGCCGGTAATGGCGATTGGTGCGACGCTGGCGGTCATCGTACATTGGTCCCCCACGGCTCGGATGTCCCGCATGGCGGTGGCCGGTCGGCCTATCGCCCTCATCACCCGGCATGGTACCACGCCCTGCCCCGATTCAACCTATCATTGCATGAGGGTCCCTCACCCCGATACGACGGCCTGCCGCCGGACCGGGCGATCTAGGATGCCGGAGCGTCGCCGCCCTCGCTCAGCTGGGTGATCTTCTCCAGGCGCCAGCCGTAGCCGCCGCGCGGGCTGGAGGCGAGATCCTCGATGCCCAGCGCGTGCAGCACCGCCAGGTTGGCGGCGATGCCCAGACCCACGGATGGCAGGGCGGCGATGCGGCGTTCGTCGCCGCGGCACCCGCCCAGGCGCACCAGCTCGGCGGTGAAGCCGATGCGGCCGATCGAGCGCCGGGCGAGCAGCAGGCCGCCCACCAGGTCGGCCTTGATCACCTTGGCCTCGGAATCGCTTACCGGATGCATGAAGCAGATCGGGTCCTGCGCCAGCGCCTGGGCCACGTCGACCTGGAGGTGGATATGCTGGTCCGTGCGCCTGGTCAGCCGCATCGCCAGCCAGGACTTCAGCGTGGGTTCAGCAACGCAGCACATCATGATGTCGATCAGGACCGGCTTCACCCGTACAGCTTCCCGGTCAGCCGTGCGACGGCAGCACCGATCTCGCCGACTGCTGCCTGGAGCCTGGCATCCTGGAGCGTGCCGTCAGGGTTGAAGGCCTCATGGGCCTTGCCCACCGACACCTGCTCCGGCACCACCAGCACCTTGATGTTGCCGAGGATGGCGCGCAGATGGACGAGGCAGCGCATGCCGCCGATGGCGCCCGGCGAGGCGCTCATCAGCCCGGCGACCTTGCCGGCGAAGCAGGCCAGAGGCGCCTCGCCCGGCTCGGTCCGGGAGGCCCAGTCGATGGCGTTCTTCAACAGCGCGGGCAGCGAGCTGTTGTACTCCGGCGAGCTGATCAGCAGGCCCTGATGGCTCTTGAGCAGGTTCTTGAACGCCTTGACGTTGGCCGGCAGCCCCTCCTTGGCCTCGAGATCACCGTCGTAGATCGGCATCGGCAGATCGCGCAGATCGACCACCATGACCTCGGCTCCGGCCAGGCGCGCACCCGTCACCGCCACCCGGATCAGCTGCTTGTTGAATGATGCGCTGCGCGCGCTGCCTGCGAATGCCAGGATCTTGCTCATCGGCGGCCCTCGATCCGCCACCTTGGGGCAGGTCTGGCAGGCGCAAACGATTCTCGCCGGTCACCTGGACGTGCCGGCATCGCGGGTGGCGCCACCGCCGCGCATGCATGCCCGCTCATCCCTCCGGCACAGCAGTCGCCGGGCCTCCCAGGTGGGCTAAGGTGCATCCTGGTGTCGAGACTGATGTTCCACGCGGCTGTGGAAGAGGATGGCACTTCCGCCCAAGCCCCCATAGTATGCCGGCGAAGCGCGCCGCCTCCGGCCACGATCTTGACCTCATGGACCGCACTATGACCGCTTGCGATCTGCAGCCCGACGACGAGCGCTTCCACGGTCATCTCAACGGTCGCGATCTGCTCGAACTGCTGAAGATGCTGCATCGCACCTGCTCCAGCGGCGTGCTGCATCTGGATGCCGGCCCCAACCGCGCCTCGCTATGCATCGATCAGGGCGCCATCCGCGCCGCCTTCTTCAATCAGCTCGCCGGTTCGCCAGCGCTCGCGCGCATCATCCTCATCGGCGAGACCGATTTCCGCTTCGAGCTGGGCACCGCCCACACCGTCGCCAGCTTCGCGGTCAACATCGCGAAGGATACCGCCCTCATCCTCGCCACCGTCGAACGCATGCTCGACGATCATGGCGGCCGCACCGCGCGCGCGCCGGCCGCCGCGCCCCCCCTTGCCCCCCCTCCCGCCGGCAGCGATCCGCGTGCGATCACCGCCATCGACACCGGGCTCGAGCCGGCACCGGACCAGACCGGGACCATCCGCATCGCCGCCTTCCATCCGCCCGAGCCGGGCACCACCCTGGGCAAGTGCGAACTGCTGGGTGAGATCGGCAGGGGCGCCAGCTCGGTGGTCTACCGCGCCCGCCACTCCTCCCTGTGCCTGGACGTGGTGGTCAAGGTCCTGATGCAGCATGGCGATGACGCCAACCACCACCGCCTGCTGACCGCCAACGAGGCCCATCTCCTGGCCCGCCTCAACCATCCTAACATCCTGCGCATCTTCGACTTCACCGATAGTGGTCTGCACCCCCACCTGGTGATGGAGCATGTCGATGGCCCGTCCTTGGCCGAGCTGATCACGCGCTCCCAGCGTCTCGAGCCCACCCTCGCCCTGCCGCTGATCTGCCAGGTCATCGAGGCCCTCGCCTATGCGCATGAGAAGGTCGGCCTGGTGCACTGCGATCTCAAGCCGACCAACATCATGCTCACCCAGGATTACCAGGTGAAGCTCGCCGATTTCGGCTTGGCCAAGTCGCGAGGCGTCCCCACCGCCTTCGATCAGACGCTCAAGCTCGGCACCATCGCCGGCACGCCAGCCTACATCGCGCCGGAGCAGGTCGAAGGTGGCCGTGCGGCGGCCGACCACCGCTCTGACATCTATGCGCTGGGCGCGACCATGTACCACGCCATCACCGGCCGCCTGCCCTTCATCGACGATGATCCGGTCCAGCTGCTGGTGCGGCGGCTCTCCGAAGCCCCGATCCCGCCCCATCTGGTGCATCCGAAGGTCGACCGCAGGACCTCGCAGCTGATCATGTCGATGATGGCCCGCGATCCCAACAACCGCGTCCAGACCTATGACGAGCTGCTGGAGCTGACCACCGATCTGCTCGACAACTCCCTCGGCATCGACCAGCCGCGCGCCGAGGTCGACTCCGACAGCCGGGTCATCCGCCGCCGTTCATCGTTCTGGAACTATGTGCCCAATCGCCTCTTCCGCCGCGGCTCGAGCCAGGGCGGCCAGGCTGTCGGCTAGCCGCCGCCCGCCCGTCAGGCGCGTTGCACGCGCCCGCCCTGGGCGCTAGTCGATCGAGATTCCCTCGAGCCCCTCGGGCGGATCCGGATAATGCAGATCGAGACCCTCGAGCGTCGAGCGCAGGATGCGGGCGATGGCGGCATTGCGCACCCACTTGCGATCGGAGGGGATGACATACCACGGCGCCCAGGCGGTGCTGCAGCGCGCCAGGCACGTCTGGTAGGCGTGCTGGTACTGCCGCCACAGCTTGCGCTCCTCGATGTCGCCGCGCTCGAACTTCCAGCGCTTAGTCGGGTCGTCGAGGCGGTTCTGCAGCCGGCTCTTCTGCTCGTCCTTCGAGAGGTGGAGGAAGAACTTCAGGATGATGACGCCGTTTTCGCTGAGATAGCGTTCGAAGTCATTGATCTGCTGATAGCGCTGCTCGAGCTGTGCGCGCGGCACCCAGCCATGCACGCGGACCACCAGCACATCCTCGTAGTGCGAGCGGTTGAACACCCCGATGGTGCCGCGCGGCGGCACTTCGTGGTGCACCCGCCAGAGGTAATCGCGGGTGAGCTCGGGCAGGGTCGGCTTCTTGAAGTTGGTCACCGTCACGCCCTGGGCATCGAGCGGGCCGAAGACGTGGCGCACCACGCCATCCTTGCCCGAGGTGTCCATGCCCTGCAGCACCACCAGCACGGCGTGCTTGCCCTGGGCGTAGAGGATCTCCTGCAGGGCGTCGATGCGCTGCAGGTCCTCCTGCAGCTGCTCCTCGCCCTGTGATCGTCCGGGTATGCCCGCGCGGCCATCGCTCGGATACGATGAGAGCGTGAAGTCCCGCCCGGAATGGGGTACGCGCAGCAGCCGCAGCAGACGGGCCGCGCTCGCGCCCATGGCTAGATGCCCTTGCGCGCGAAGGCCCTGTCGATGACCCCGCCAAGGTGGTCCTGGGCGTTGCGCAGCTCGGTGGCGTCGCCATGCACGGCGGTGAAGAAATCGGCACCCCCGGGAGTCGGCTTGATGGCGATGACGATGAAGCTCATGCCGCTGTGCGCCAGCTGGATGGCCTTGACCTGATCGGCGCTCAGCGCACCCGGCGGCACCGGCGCCTGGGCCGCTCCGGACGCGGATGCGTCGGCGGGCGGCGGGCCGCCGGCCGGCTTGCTGCGCGATGAGGCCGGTTCCCTGCGTTTGGCACCAGGAAAATTGATGATCTTGTCGTCGTCCATGGCAGCTATCAGGGTGGCGTGCCGGCGGTGCCCTGCAAGGCGAGACATCCGGATGCCGGTTGCCTCCGTCGCGCAGGCGCAAGGCTCTCAGCCATGGCTGGACTCCTCGATCGCTGCCGCGTCGTCCTGGTGCGCACCCAGGGACCGGTCAATCTCGGCATGGTGGCGCGCGCCTGCGGCAACCTCGGCATCAGCGATCTGCGCCTGGTCGCCCCGGCATGCGAGGTCAACTGCCCGGATACGCGCAAATTCTCCACCCATTCGCGCGAGCTGATCCTCAATGCGCCAGTGCATGCCGACCTCGCCTCGGCGGTCGGTGATTGCGATCTGGTGATCGGCTCGAGTGCGCGTCCGCGCGATGGCGAGTACGGCGCATCGCTGAGCCTCGCCCAAGTGCCAGGCGCGATCGCCGAACGTGCCGCGCGCTCGATCGCCCTGGTCTTCGGCAACGAGGCCGATGGCCTCAGCGACTCCGAGCTCATCCATTGCCAGGCCTGGCTGCACCTGGACACCTGCGGACCCAACACCAGCTACAATCTCAGCCATGCCGTCGCGATCACGCTCTATGGCCTGGCCACCGCCGGAATGGTCGCCCCCGCGTCCATCGAGCCACCGGCCTCGCGCCATCAGGTCGAGCTGCTCTACCAGTATTGGCTCGGCAGCCTGGAGCGCTTCCAGTATTTCCGGCGCACCGAGCGCGAGCGCTTCGCGCCCCAGCTGCGCCGCCTGTTCAACCGCCTGGACCTGGGCGAGCACGATGTCCAGGTGCTCTGGGGCATGCTGTCGCAATTCAACGTCTTCACCTTCGGCGACCGCGGTCCACTGCCGGACGGCGCCGCGCACGCTGACGGAGCCACGCCTCCTCTGGTACGCCCCGTGGGCGACCACGAGCCGTCGGGCAACGCCGATGCCCATCCGTTGTCATAGCTATAAGGTTCTCTGGCTACTGTTGTTGCAAATGCCGCTGCCGTCTGTGCCATGGGCTGGGTGGTGGGCGTCCGCCTCGCGCTCTGGTATCGTGCGGCTCACGCGTACACCTGGGACATGAGCTGGTCGAGCACAGCGATCTTTTATGATCAACTGCGCACCCTTCTGAACGCAGGCATGCCCATCGGCAAGGCGCTGGCGCTGGCCGGTGCGAGCGCAGGCTCGCCGCACCGTCAATGGGGTGCACGTTGGTCGGCCGGCTGCCAGCAGGGCCTGGGCCTGGCCGATCAGCTCCAGGGCGTGCAGGAGGCCCCGCTGGTCGTCGCCCTGGTGCGCGCGGGCGAGAACAGCGGTGCGCTGCCCGAGCTGTGTGGCGAGATCTCCGCCTATTTCCGCCATGCGCTGGCCCTGCGCACCATGGTGGTGGGACGCCTGGCCTATCCGCTGATCCTGCTCCACGTCACCTTGGTAGCAGTGGCCATGCCGGCGGTCTTCATGCACGGCGGCTCGCCCCTGCTGATCCTCGCCGGACCGCTCGGCCTGTGGCTGGTGGTCGGCGGGATGGCGCTGGCCCTGCGCCTCACCAGCCGCGACGTGCTCGCCCGCATGGCGCTTCTTCCGGGCATCCGCGGCATCACCGATCCGCTGGTCGCCGGCAACGCCTGCCTGGTGCTGCGGGCATCCCTTGGTGCCGGCATGCTGGTGCCCGCCGCGCTCGACCTTGCCGCCGGGGCCTGCGCCAATCGCGTGATCGCCAAGCGCCTTTCCACCGCCGCCAGCGGCGTGACCACCGGCGAGCTACCCAACCTCACCGCCGCCCTGGCGGCCTGTTCCTTCCCGGCCGAGGTCGTCCAGCTGGTCGAGAACGCCGAGCTCTCGGGCAGCCTGGAAGCGACCCTGGGACGGTGCGCGACGCTCCAGCAGGAGCGTTTCCGCTTCCGTACCGAATGGGCGGCGCGGATCGTCACCGGGACCATCTACGGCCTCGCCATGCTCGCGGCAGCGGCGGTGGTGATCGGCTTCTATGCCAACTACATGGGCATGATCAACCAGGTGGCCAACAGCGTGGGTGAGTGAGTAAGCGAGCGAGGCGATGCACCATATGCGCCAAATCCAGCACCACGCTTCCCCTGCGCACCAAGTGCGCATAGCATAGGGACGATCCGTGGCCGCCCCTCCTCAACCCATCGACCGAGCAGGACCCCCCCGCATGGAGAACGCCACCGTGCTGCGCGGCTACCTGTGGGCGGTATCGGTCCTGGTGATCGGCTGCCTGCTGTCGATCACCGGGTTCAGCCTGGTCCGCTGGGTCGAGGACCGCAAGCTCGGTGAGGAGTTCAAGGTCCTCGCCGAGGACCGCATCGGCACCCTGCGCGCCACCTTCCGCGAGCAGCCCGACAGCATCGAGGCGCTCCGCGACCTGTTCCTCGCCACCAGCCGGGTCGAGCGCAACGGATTCACCGATGTCGCGCAGGCGGCGCTGCTGCGCCATGAGTCGGCGCGCGCCTTCGCCTGGTGCCCGCGCGTTCTGCATGGCGAGCGCGAGGCGCTGAGCGCCAGCGCCAAGGCTGATGGCCTGCAGCAGTTCAACATCACCGAACGCAACGTCACCGGCGTGGTGATGGCAAGCGCGCGTCCGGAATACGCTCCGGTGTTCTTCCTCGCCGGCGATGCGAGCGATCTGCCGCTTCAGCTCGGCTACGACGTCATGAGCCTGCCATCCTGGAAGGCGGCCCTCGACCGCTGCCGCGACCAGGGCTCGCTCACCCTGCTCGGCTGCGTGCCGCTGCCGGGTGTGCATGGCGCGCGTCAGCAGGCGGCGCTGCTCGCCCTGCCGCTCTACCGCCAGGATGCCGCGCACAGCACCCCGGAGGAGCGTCGCGTCTCCTTGCGCGGCTTCGTCCTCGGCGTCATCTCCCTCGACGACCTGATGCGCAAGGGGCTCAGCAGCTTCGCCCAGGAGAAGCTGCACGTGGTGCTGCAGGAGACCTCCGCTCCGGAATCGGCAGTGCTGTTCTCCTCGCTCGATCCCCGCGACCTGGCCGCCAGCCAGATCGAACGCCGGGACAATGTACACCTCGGCGACCGGGATCTGACGGTGGCGATCCATCCCGCAACCGACTACGTCTCCTCCTTCCATACCTGGTATGGCATGGCGCCCCTGGTCGGCGGCTTGGCGGCGAGCATGCTGGTCGCCGGGGTGCTCGCCATCGCCGGCTACCGCCAGGGCCGCACCGAGCGGCTGTTCGTCGAGCAGTCGAGCGCCCTGCGGGTCAAGGAGACCGAGCACGCGCGCAGCGAAGCTGCGCTCAGCGTGGCTTTGAGCGAGAATGCCATCCTGGCGGCGGCAGTGGCCAACACCACCACCGGGGTGACGATCACCGATCCCAACCAGCGCGACAATCCCGTCATCTTCGTCAACCGCGCCTTCACCTCCACCACCGGCTTCAGCGCCGAGGAGGCGGTCGGGCGCAACTGCCGCTTCCTGCAGGGCAGCAAGACCGATGCGCAGGAGCTGGCGCAGATCCGCGAGGCGGTAGCGGCGATGCGGCCCTATCGGGGCGAGCTGCTGAATTATCGCAAGGACGGCACCACCTTCTGGAACGATCTCAGCATCACCCCGGTCTTCGACGACCATCAGCGGCTGATCTACTTCGTCGGCATCCTCACCGATGTCAGCGAGCAGAAGTACGCCTCGCTCGCGCTGCAGCGCGAGCGCGACCGCCTGCAGCGCCAGCTGGTCTTCGCCAACGCCTTCGCACGGGCCGCCGAGATCGTCGTCAGCGAGGAGGAGAACCGCACCCTGCTGACCGGCCTGGTACGCACCGTCGGCCAGGCCCTCGGCACCGATCGCGTGCTGATCTACGACGTCGACCTCGAGCGCCGCCTCGCCGTCGGCTTGTCCGAATGGCTCAATCCGGAGGCCGCCGGCATCCGCTCAGCGCTCGACGTCTACCCCCTCGAGATGTTCGCCAAGACGTCGCTCTACCTCGCCGAGACCAAGACCTGGATGGAGAGCCATGACGACAAGGTCAACAATCTGCACGCCTCCGAGGGCTCGGCGAGCTTCGTCCACGGGCGCATGGCCATCCGCAGCCTGCTGTGGTACCCCTTCCAGTTCCGCGCCGCGGGCTTCTTCCTCCTCACCGTCAACCAGGTGCGCTACCGCAGGTCCTGGAAGGAGGATGAGATCCAGTTCCTCGAGGCGGTGAGCAAGCTCGCCAGCGTGGCGCTCGAGAAGATCCGCCTGATCTCCCAGCGCCGCGTCACCGAGGAGGCCATCCGGGCGAGCGAGAACCGCTATCGCGCCATCGTCGAGGACCAGAGCGAGCTGATCTGCCGCTACCGTTCCGACACCATCATGACCTTCGTCAACGAAGCCTACTGCCGCTACTTCGCCAAGAACAGGGGCGAGCTCGAGGGCCACAGCTTCCTGGCGCTGCTGCAGATCGAGGATCGCGAGACCATCAGCCGGCAATTCGCCTCGCTGACGCCGGACCGCAATGTCACCACCTACTCGCATCGCGTGGTCCTCGGCGGCGGTTCGGTGCGCTGGGTGCAATGGACGGTGCGCGGCTTCTTCGACCATCTCGGCCAGGCGGTCGAGTACCAGGCGGTGGGCCAGGACGTCACCGAGCGCAAGCAGGCGGAGGACAACCTGCGGGCGAGCGAGGCGAGCTTCCGCTCGCTGATCGAGCAGGCGCCCGAGGGCATCCTCATCGCCGACGTCAACGGCAACTACGTCGAGGTCAATCCCGCTGCCTGCGCCATGGTCGGCTACCGCCGGGAAGAGCTCCTGCACATGTCGTTCAAGGATCTCCTCGCCGAGGAGGAGCATGCCCTGCTCGACGAGCGCTGGCGGCTCTACCGCGAAGGGCATACCCTGTTCGGCGAGCGGCTGATGCGGCGCAAGGATGGCGTCAAGGTGCCGGTCGAGATGATCGCCAAGCAGCTGCCCGATCAGCGCATGCTGGCGATCATCCGCGATATCACCGAGCGCCTGCGCTCGGAGCGCAGCCTGCGCGAATCGAAGGACGCGGCCGAGAAGGCGAGCATGGCCAAGAGCGCGTTCCTCGCCAACATGAGCCACGAGATCCGCACGCCGATGAACGGCATCCTGGGCATGATCGGACTGATCCTCGAGACCTCGGTGGATCCGGAGCTGCGCGAATTCGCCGAGACCGCCCGCTCCTCGGGCGAGCATCTGCTGACCATCATCAACGACATCCTCGACTTCTCCAAGATCGAGGCCGACCGCCTCGAGCTCGAGTCGATCGTCTTCGAGCTGCCGAGCCTGGTCGAGGAGACGGTATCGCTGTTCGCCGAGCAGGCCCAGGGGAAGGGCCTGGAGCTGACCTGCTTCGTCCATCCGACCGTGCCGCAGACCGTGCGCGGCGATCCCTCCCGCCTGCGCCAGGTGCTGATCAACCTGATCGGCAATGCGGTGAAGTTCACCACCTCCGGCGAGGTGATGATCCGGGTCGGCCTGGATGGCGACCAGGTCGGCGGCTCGACCGGGCGCTTCCGCGTGCCGACCAACGAGGGCCTGGCGCCGGAACTCGATACCATGGCCAGGGAGCAGTCGCTGATGAGCGAGCTCGAGCCGACCGGCGAGAGCCGCGTGCACCTGCGCTTCACCGTCACCGATACCGGGCCGGGCATCCCCGAGGAGGCCCAGGACCGGCTGTTCCAGGCCTTCTCCCAGGCCGACAGCTCGACCACCCGGCGCTATGGCGGCACTGGCCTCGGCCTTGCGATCGCCCGCCGCCTGGTCGAACTGATGGGTGGCAAGATCGGCTTCACCAGCGTGGCCGCGGGGACGACCTTCTACTTCTCCACCACCCTGCTCCAGCTGGCCGGCGGTGGGGAGCCGACCCTGGCACCGGACTTTCTGCGCGGACTGCGCGTGCTGGTGGTCGACGACAATGCAACCTGCCGCGAATTCCTCTGCGCGCGGATGAACTCCTGGGGATTGCACTGCGTAGCGGTGGCCGATCCCGCCCAGGCGCTGTCGATGCTGCGCGATGCGCATTACGCCGGCCCGCCCTACTCGCTCACCATCCTCGATCTCGAGATGCCGGGCATGGACGGCCTCTCGCTCGCCCGCGCCATCCGCAGCGACCCCGACCTCGCCGCCACCAACCTCATCGCCATGACCAGTGTCACCCGGCGCGGCCCGTGCCAGGAGGCGCGGCGGCTCGGCGCCTCGTCGTGCCTGACCAAGCCGGTCCGCTCGGTACCCCTGCTCGATGCGCTCCTGGCCACTGTCGGGCACGAACCCGAACGGCCGGTGCGTGAGCCGAACACCTCGCCGGGCCCCCGGCTGGACGCCCGCGTGCTGGTGGCCGAGGATAACCTGGTCAATCGCCGGCTGGCCCTCGCCCAGCTCAGCTCCCTGGGATTGCGCGCGGACGCGGTCGCCAACGGCCGCGAGGCGCTGAACGCGATCGAGCGCGTGCCCTATGACCTGGTGCTGATGGACGGCCAGATGCCCGAGCTTGACGGCTATGCCGCGACCGCCGAGCTGCGGTCGCGCGAAGGCAGTTCCCAGCATACCATCATCATCGCGATGACTGCGAATGCCCTGGTCGGCGACCGCGAGCGCTGCCTGTCCGCCGGCATGGACGACTACCTGGCCAAGCCGGTCAAGCTCAAGGAGCTGCGCGCCATGCTCGCGCGCTGGCTGCGTGCCGACACCCCGGAGAAGGCCAGCGACCTGCCGGGGGGGGAGCCCGAGGCGTTCGATGCCGCACCGGCCGACAACCACGGCGAGACCGCCTTCTGGGACAATGGCGGAGCCAAGGGCAAGGCGGAGCCCGGCACCTCGCGAGCCGACCGCTCCCCAGCCGATCGCCCGACCACCTCGCGCTACCGCAAGCTGGTCAAAAGCGGCGACGGCCTGGATCCGGCGGTGATCGAGGACCTGCTCTCGCAGGGCGGCGTCGAGCTGCTCAGCCAGCTGTCGCAGGCGCTGCGCCTCGACACCCCGGTCCAGCTCGCCGCCATAGCCTCCGCCATGCAGGCAGAAGACGCCGCGACTGCTGCCCTGGTGGTGCACCGTCTCAAGGGGTCGGCCTGGAGCCTGGGGCTGCGCGATCTGGCCGGCGCCTGCCTGGCCTTGGAGCATGCCCTCGCCAGCGGACTGGCCGATGTCGAGCGCCTGCGCCTGGTGATGGAGGGCGAATACCAGCGCGCCTGCACCAGCTTGGACCGCGTGATCTCCGGAACCTCCTCCGGATGAGGCGCACGTCCCAGCCGCTGTGCGCCGGCATGCACTTGCGGCTGGTGGCCGGGCTCGAGGCGCTAGTCTCGCGAGCATGAGCGTGCCCGCCAAATCCTTCCTCGCCGCTCTCCATGACGAGGTCGCGCACCATGCCGGCGTGGGCCATTCGCTCCTGGGGCGCATGGAGATGGACCCCAAGAAGAGGGATGATTTCAAGATCTTCTCCGGCCAGCACTATCCCCTGGTCGGGACCTTCACGCGCTACCTCGAACTGCTGCTGCTGTGTGCACCGTCCTCGGCGGCCAAGATCTGGCTCGCCAAGGTGCTGGTGGACGAATACGGCGACCGCTCCGCGGGCCAGGACCATGCGGAGCATTACCGCATCTTCATGCATGCCTGCGGCTGGAAGGAGGATGAGATCAGCAGCATCCCCCTGCACCCCGCCGTGACCACCTTCATCGCCGAGCATCTGCGGTTGTGCACGGAAGCGCCCTTCCTGGTCGGCCTGGGGGCGGTGGGGCCCGGCCACGAGTGGGCGATACCGACGATGTTCGAGAACATCCTGCGTGGACTGCGCCAGGCCGGCTTCGCCGAGCACGAGATCGAGTACTTCACCCTGCACACCATGCAGGACATCGATCATTCCGCCTGGCTCGAGGAGGCGCTCGAGCGCTTCGCCACCACGCCCGAGGCCCAGGCGCAGGTGCGCGAGGGCTGCCTGTTCAGCCTGGCGGCGCGCGAACGCCTCTGGTGGGGCATCGCCGACAAGATCAATGCCGGCAGGCTGAAGGCGCGCATGCCCTGGGCGGTCAGCTCGACGTCCGGGAGCGAGGCGCAGGAACTGACCTTGAGCGAGTTCAGATCCGGCATCACGGTGCGGCTCGACATACCCCGGACCACGCGCGCTGCCACCCCCCAGGCCCCCTGACCGGCAGGACCCACCGCCATGACCACCGCCAGCGACCTGAGCGGCATGTACCGTTTCCATGCCCGTTTCCTCGAGCTGATGAGCGGGGGGCTCGATGATGCCGACTGGCGTCACCGCGCGGGTGGCAACTCCGCCCTGTGGATGCTTGCGCACCTGAGCGCGACCAAGCTTGGCCTGTGCCGCACCCTCGGCATCGCCGGCGCGGCTCCGGACTGGGCGTCCGCTGTCGGGCGCGGCGGCTCGGCCGACGCCACCCTGCCCGATGCCCAGGTCGTGTGCGCCTGCTGGCGGACGGCCAACGACGCCCTCATCGCCCGGCTGCTCGATCTGAGCGAGGAGGATGGCAATCGGCCCGCGCCGCGGGCCATGCCGGACGGCTCCACCACGCTCATCGGCATGGCGCGCTTCCTGCAGTTCCACGAAGCCTACCACCTCGGCCAGATCGGGCTGATGCGACGCATCTGCGGCAAGCCGGGCGTCATCTAGCCCCGCCCCAGGCTGCCACCCGCAGACCGCCCCCCCGCAGGCCTGCCTGATTGGGGGTTGAAGGCGGCTGGTGATCAGCTTCGATAGGGGTATGATCGATGGTCTCCTCGTGCTGGGCTTCGGCGGACCGACACCCGGCTGCTGCGGTCGACGGCCGTCCTGCCCCAAGACCCCCGGGTGCGAGGCCGAATGCTTCGTGTCCGGTGTGCTGGGTGACAATCCCGCCCGGGCGAAGCGCATCGCCGAGGTGTCCGGGCATTACCACCACTTCGGCGGCATGAGCCCGTACAATGCCTTGACTGCGCGCCAGGCGGCTGCGCTCAAGGACGAGCTGGCCCGCCGCGGACGCCCGCTGCATGTCGCCTGCGGCTACCGCCACTGGACGCCCTGGGCGAGCGACGCGCTGCGCTCGCTGCGCGATGCGGGAGCCACCTCGGTGGCCATCCTGATCATGGCCCCCCACCAGTCCTCGGTCAGCTGGGACTGGTATCTCAAGCACGCCGCCGAGGCGGCGGAGACGCTGGGCGCCTCCGCCCCCCGCCTGGTCGCGGTGGTGCAGCCCTGGTGGAAGGAGGCCGGCTATATCGCCGCCATCGCCGCGCAGATCACCGAGAGCACCACGGGGTGGAGCGCGCAGCGCTTCCAGGACGCCGAGCTGATCTTCACCGCGCACGCCATCCCGCAGCCGGTCGAGGCGACGTCGCCCTACCGCGCGCAATTAGCCGAGACGGCGGCGGCAGCGGCCCGCGCGCTCAGTCACCCCGAGCACGCCATAGCCTTCCAGAGCCAGCCGGGAGACAGCCGCATCGGCTGGTCGTCGCCGACCATCGAAGAGGCGCTGCAGGCGGCACATGCCCGCGGCCGGCGCGAAGCGGTGGTGCAGGCTGCCGGCTTCCTCGTCGATCATACCGAAGTGCTCTACGATCTCGATGTCGACGCGCTCCACGAGGCGACGCGTCTGGGCATGGGCCTGACCCGGGCGCGCTGCGTCCATGACCATCCGGCGTTCATCGCCATGCTGGCTGACCGGGTGGAGCAGAGCATGGCAGCCTCGACCAGCGCCTCGTCCTAATCCAGGCCTGATCGGACCGCTGCCCGGCGGACGGCGGGGGCATCACACGAGGCGCTGCTTGTGAGCGGGGCAGAGTGCCGCTATCGTCAGTGCCCTTGCTGACCTCGAGCCGTGACAGCACCATGAATAGCGGACTCACCCTACAGGCGGATGCCATGCAGGATGCGGCCGTTGCCCGTCCCGCCATGGATGGCGTCGAGGGCCGGCCATGACGCTCGCGGATCCCTCCAGCACCACCTCGCCCGCTCCTGCGCCGCGGCGACCCGGACGCTCCGGGCAGGGCTCGGATGATTCGAGCTGGAAGCGCCGGCTGGCGCAGCGCGCCGCACGGCCACCAGGCCAGTCCGACGGCCCGGTGCTCAGGACCCTGGTCCCGACCGGCAGCCAGATCGCCTACCGCGCGGACTTCTCGGAGATCCGCTACGGCCAATGCTGGGAGGATGCGGACGCACTGCTCACGGCGCTGGCGATCCAGCGGGATGATATCTGCCTGAGCGTCTGCTCGGCCGGGGACAACACCCTGTCGCTGCTCGCCGCCGAGCCCTCGCGAGTCATCGCCGTCGACCAGAATCCGGCCCAGATCTACTGCCTGGAGCTGCGCGTGGCGGCCTACCGGCTGCTCGATTACGACGATCTCCTGGTGCTGATGGGCTCCCGCCGCGGCGTGCATCGGCTGCGTCTCTATGCCGCCTGCCGTGAGCAGCTGTCGCGCCCGGCTCGTGCCTTCTGGGATGCCCGCCCGGAAGCGTTGCATCAGGGCCTGGGGGCTGCGGGCAAGTTCGAACGCGCAGTGATCCGGCTGCGCCGCCACATGCTTGCCCTGGTGCATCCGGCTGACGAGGTGGTACGCCTGCTCCAGCGGCGCAGCCGCGAGGAGCGCATCGCCTTCTACGACCAGCGCTGGGATAGCTGGACCTGGCGGATGATGTTCCGGGTGATGTTCTCGCGTGCCGCCCTGCGCCTCTCCGGCCATGCCCTGGCCGCCTTCGCCATCACCGATGGCCCGATCGCCGAGCGCGTCCTCGCGCGTGCCCGCCTGCACCTGACCGAGCAGGATCCGCACGACAACCCCTACGCCCACTGGCTGCTGACCGGTGAGCATGGCGATGCCCTCCCCTTCGCCCTGCGACCGGAGATCGTGCCGCGCATCAGGGCCCATCTCGATCGCCTGGAATGGCGTCTCTGCGCCATCGAGGACGTGCTCGAGGAGCTCGGCAACCGCGCCATCAACCGCTTCAATCTTGGCGATCATTGCGAGTACCTCGCCGAGCCCGCCTATCATACCCTGCTCTACCGTCTCAGCCGGGCTGGCCGGCGCGGCGGCCGCCTGGTCTATTGGAACCGCTTCGTCGATCGCAGGCGGCCGGCGGAGATGCTGTGGACGCTGCAGCCCCAGGATCTCCTCGCTGGCAAGATCTTCGCCAGCGACCGCACCCTCTTCGCCAGCCGCCTGGTGATCGAGGATCTGTGAGCGGTTGAAGCCGGCGCTCAGTGCGTCGGCTTGACCGGGGAGGTAGCAGCCGGACCGGCCGGAGCACCAGCGGTGGCGGGGGGTGTGGCCGGGACGACGGCTGGTTTGGCCGCCGCTGGCGCTGGTGGGCTGACCGCCGGGCTGGCGCTTGCCGGCTTGGCCGCAGCCGGGGCTGGCGGGCTGGCCGCCGGGCTGGCAGTGGCCGAGATCGCCGCACGGGGGGCGATGACCGGTATCTCGGCAGCGGCAAAGATGCCGGCGCCGGGCTCCTGGCCGGGCGGCCAGTCGACGGCGACCACCAGGCGCATGCCCAGATAGAGGGTGCGCATATCCGGACGGACGGCGAGGCGGTTGGCCGCGCGCACCTTGGCGGCGCTGTCGCCCCAGGATCCGCCACGCGCGACCCGTGTCTCCTGCTCCCGGCCGATGGGATCGGTCGCGGCGGTGGGCGGGTAGCTGCCGTAGTGGTCTTCGCACCACTCCCAGACATTGCCGAGCATGTCGCACAGTCCGAGGCGGTTGCACAGGCGGCGCTTCACGCCCTGGGTCGAGCCGGTGTCCTTGTCGAACCAGGCAATGGCGTCGAGCTTGTCGACGCCCACCGGCCCCTGGGCCCCCGGATAGGGACCTTGGACACCGGCACGGCATGCGTATTCCCATTCGGCCTCGGTGGGCAGGCGTGCCCGCAGTCCCTGGATCGATTGGCTCAGGGCGACGCAGAAGCCTTTGCAGTCATCCCATGAGACCCGTTCGACCGGACGCTCCAGGCCGGGGAAGCGGCTGTTGTCCTTGCCCTCAACCTGGTCCCAGAAGGCCTGGGTGCACTCGCTGTCGGCCATCCAGAATGAATGCGTCAGGGTCACGCGCACCTGGGTCTCATCCTTGTCCCGGCCCACCTCGTCCTCGGGGCTGCCCATCACGAAGGTGCCGGAGGGGATGTAGCGGAAGCGCTGGGTCACGCCCTTGATGGTCAGGTCGGCGAACGGCCCGTACTCGTCGCGGCCATAATCCGCCGCCCAGTGCGGCTTGCCCGGACCGGCCAGGACGGCGACCCGTGTAGCGAGCGCAGCGACATGCTCATCGGTCAGGCCCACCAGCGCCACCAGTTCATTGTTCTGCTTGGGCGCCGGCGGCGGCAGGACATAGGCGGACTTGAGCTCGACCTCCAGGATGGTGACCAGTCCGGTGACCGTGGCGACCTTGTGCGACCAGCGCTTGGCCTCCGCATCCTGGTCGCCGACCTCGGTCACCAGCGCCGCCACCTGGCTCGCCGCCGCTTCCGGCAGCGGCGCCTGATGGTCGAGCGGCGAGAGCACCTTCCGGAGGTTGGCGATGCGCTCCAGCTTGGCGCTCCAGCGCCTCACCTCGGTGCTCTGCTTGCCGACGATGAGGGTGAATTCCGCCAGCAGGGAATCCGCATGCTCAGGCGGCGTGGTCTGGCCTTCGAGGGGCAGCAGGGCGTTATGCAGGCGCGTATACTCGTCCACGCGCGCGCGCCAATGCTTGACGTCCTCGTCCTGCTCGCCGGCGAGGTGCGCCATCAGGGTGAGGTTGTCGGCCAGCGTCTGGTCGACCAGATCGCCCAGTTGATGCGTGTGCAGGTAGGCCCGCAGATCGTCGAGCTGGCGGCGCTCGTCCTGGATGCGGCGCTCGGCCAGCAGGCGCTGGTTCTCGGGCATGGCGCCGAGCTTGACCAGCGCGGCGAGGGCCTTGGTGCTGGCATCGAGCTCGAGCACGGTCATGCGCTCCGGGCGCTGGAGACGCAGCAGCACCTCATGCAGGGTGGCGAGGTTGCTCTCCTCGGCACGCAGGCGGGCGCTCCAGGCCTGAAGCTGGCCGTCGTCCGCGCTCACCAGGGCGCGGAAGCTGGTCAGCTGGTCGGCGTACAGCTTCTGCTCATCGACCGTCAGGTTCGCTGGCTGGTCCAGTCGGCTGAGGCTCTTGCGCAGACTGGCGATGCGACTGACCGAATCGGCGATCTTGCGCGTCCAGCGCTTGAGATCCGGATCGTTGGCGTCGACCAGGGTGGTGAGGCTGGCGAGGTCCTGCTTGAGCGCAGCCTGGAGGGCGGTGGTCGCTAATTCCACCGCATCGAGGCGGGTGAGATTCTTGCGCAGCCTGCTGATATTCTCGCGCCCGCTGGTGATCTTGGCCGACCAGCCGCGCACCCCGGCATCCTGATCGCCGACGATGGCGGTCAGGCTCGCCAGGTCGAGGGCGAGCCGGTCGAGGTCCGCCTCGGCGATCACCGCCTTCGGGTCGTCGAGGACGGCCAGGCTGGAGCGCAGCTGGCCGCTGCGGCTCTGGGACTGCTCGAGCTTGGCGGTCCAGCGCTTGAAGTCGGCATCCTCGGCGCCGACCAGCACGCCGTACTTCGTCACCACCGGCGCGAGGCGCTCGTTCAGCGCCACCGTCACCACCGGCGCCTTGTCGATCTCGGCGAGCGACTCCCGCTCAGCCGCGATCTCGGCGCGCGCAGCCGCCAGCGCGGCCTGCCAGCGGCTGACATCCTCGCCGGCGCTGCCGACATCATCCTTGTACTTCGCGAGATCATCGGTCGCGGAGGCGAGCAGGGCCGCATCCAGCTGTTTGTCCTGGTCGAGGCGCAGCAGCCGCTTCTGCAGCGCCAGGACGCGCGTCATCTTGGTCTGCCAGCGGTTCACATCCTTGTCGTCCTTGGGCACCAGGGTGGCCAGCTGGCTGAGGTTGGATTCCGCGCCCTTCGGCACCGGCTTGGCCGCATCGAGGACCTCCAGCTCGCTGCGCAGGCGGTTGACCTCCGCCGCCACCTTGACCGCCGCCGTCGACTTGCCCTGGTACCAGACCACTCCGGAGGCGACGATGCAGACCATCACCAGGGCGGCGACCAGGTAGGGCCACAGGCGGCGCTGCTTGATGCCCAGCCGACGCATGGCCTCGTCGGCACCGGTGCCGAATGCGCTCATCAGCGCGGTCATCGGCGCGCTGCCGGCACGCACCCTTTCGAGGTCCGAGACCAGCTCGGCGGCATCCTGGTAGCGCTTGGCCGGATCCTTCTGCAGGCACTTGAGCACCACCGCCTGATAGGCGTTGGGGATCTCCGCGCGCAGGTCGGTCGGCAGCTTGGGCTCGGCGTAGTTGTGCTGGTAGATCAGCGCATTCGCGGTCGCGCCCTCGAAGGGCTTCTTGCCGGTCAGGAGCTCGTAGAACACCACCCCGAGCGAGTAGATGTCGGCGCGCGCATCGACCTGGTCGCCGCGCCCCTGCTCGGGCGAGCAGTAGGCGGGCGTGCCGACCGCGGTGCCGGTCATGGTCAAACCATGCTCGCCGGCGATCTTGGAGATGCCGAAGTCGGCGACCTTGACCACGCCCTTGCCGGTGATCATCAGGTTGGCCGGCTTGATGTCGCGATGCACGATGCTGTGCTTGCCTGCCTCGGCCAATCCGCGCGCCGCCTGGATGACGAAGTTGGCGGCCTCATCGGGGGTGAACAGCTCGCCGGTCTCCTGCTTGGTGCGCAGCTGCTCGGAAAGGTCGGTGCCCTCGACGAACTCCATGACGAAGTAGACCATGTCCTCGAACGAGCCGGCAGCGAAGACCTGGACCACGTTGGGGGAATTGAGCAGCGAGGCGGTCCTCGCCTCCTGCTCGAAGCGCTCGCGCAGGCGCAGATCGTTGGCGAGATTGGGCGGCAGGACCTTGAGCGCGACCCTGCGCTTGAGGCTGATCTGGCGGGCGCGGTACACCGTTCCCATGCCGCCTTCGCCGAGGATGCCGCCGACTTCGTAGTCGCCGACCGTCTTGCCGGTGAGCGCGCCCTGGCGGCCCTTGAGGTGCCAGCCGTCGTCCAGGGTCGGGCTGGTCTTCTTGCCGAGATTGCCGCCGCGGGTGGTGGTGCCGCCGCCCTGCTTGGCGGGGTCCCCCGGTCCTGGGACCGGCGAACCGATGATGGTCGCATCCCGGCCGAGGTACACCTCCTCTGCGTCCACCAGCGGCTTGCGCTCGACCTGCCGGCCGACAACGGTCTGCTCCGAGCCGATCCACAGCTCGTCCTCAGGCGTCGGGGCCGGGCGGTTGACCGGCAGGGTGGTCTTCTCATCGCCCAGCCATTCCTCCTCCAGGAGCACCACCGGCAGGCGCTCGCTGGGGACCTCCGAAGAGGGCCTGCTGACCATGGTCTGCTCGCTGCCCAGCCACAGCCCCTCGTCTGCCGAACCCTTGCCGGACTTGGCCGGCGGCTTGGCGGGCTGGATGGGCGGCTTGGCAGGCGGTGCCGCTGCCACGGGCTTGGACTTCGGCAGCGGCGTCTGGCCCGGTTTGGCCACCGGGCGCGCGGTGGGGATCGGCGTCGCGCTGCGTGCAGCTCCGCTCAGGCGGATGGGCATGGTCGGGTCGGTGGGTACGGCCACCCGATGCGGCTTGGCGACGGGCAGCTGCGGCTGCTCGGGCCGGGTCGGCTCCCCCTGTGGACCATTCGGCGGCAGGGGTGTGATATCATCAGCGGAGGGCATGGTGCATCCCCTTCGGTCCGATGTGCGGGTGGTGGCGGGAGGGCATCGACCTCACTCCAGCGGCCGTGGGGAGGAGGAGAAGCGCCAGGCGATGCCCAAGGCCGCCATGAATCCGCTGGTGGTGAGCGTGAGGTCGGTACCCGATCCGGACAGGCTGGCCTTGGTGCGCTGGTAGCCCACATCGACCAGCACGGTGATCTTGTCGGTGATGGTGTAGTCGAGATCGGCCGAAGCGCCGTAGCTGACGGTACTGCCGGTGCTCGACACCGCGGGGAAGGCGGAGTTCGACTGGAGGTCGAAGGTGGCGTAGCCGTAGCCTGCCAGGACGCGCCCGCCAAGCGACCAATGGTCGGTGATCGCCCAGCCGTAGCCGCCCGACACCTGCAGCCCGTAGCCGGTGTAATGGCCCAGGGACTGGTAGGACGCCTGGTCGGCGACCAGCGCACCGCCGATCACGATGCCGGTGGAATCGCCGGGGCCGGAGAAGGAATAGCGGCCACCCACTGCGACGGCGATGTTCTGCGAGAAGGCGTCGTTGCCGCTATGCGAGCCGTTGGCATCGTTGAGGTTGTAGCTGAAGGACGTCGGGGCGGTGCCGATGGTGAAGGTCAGGTCGCGCTGCACCAGCTCGCTCGCGCACAACGACGTCGATGGGCAGGACCACACGCACAGCGCCGCCGCTGCAGCCGCTGGAATCCATGAGGCGGTTGAGATCACTGGCGGCATCTCCTAGGGCGTCAGGACCAGGCGGACGCCAACCAGGACATGGGAGGTCGCTTCATCGAGGCCGACGATATTGGCGCTGCGCGCCTGGGCCAGGCTATCCCGCCATGAGCCCCCACGGATGTAGCCTGTTCCGCTGCCATCCTTGGTCCATTCCCAGACGTTGCCGAGCATGTCATAGAGGCCGAAGGCGTTGGGCGTCAGGCTGCCCACCTCCTGCGGCCCGAGCTGGCCCTGCGCCGTCTCGTTGACCAGCGCATAGGTGGCGGCCGTGGTGGTCGGCGTCGCGCCGAGATCGCCCCAGTAGTAGACCGTGGTGGAGCCGGCGCGGCAGGCGTACTCCCACTGGTCCCCGGTGGGCATGTCGGCAGGGAACGCCATGCGCGCCTGGGCAACGCCCAGGCCCGCCGATACCGCGTCCCGGCTGAGGTTGAAGGCCGGCTTGGTGGGCGCGATGGCACCGGCGCCCGCAACCGTCTGCGCCAGCGCCGAGGTCCAGGGGGTGGAGGACGCGCCGGCGATCAGGGTCCATTGCGCCTGCGTGACCTCGAAGACGCCGATGTAGAAGCGGCTCATGGTGATCGTGCCCAAGGGCTCGTTGACCTGGTAGCCGAAGGTCCCGACCTGCTGGCCGCGCTGGCAGGTGCCCGCAGGCACGGCCTTGAAGACCATCAGGGTGGTGCGATAGGCCGGATTGGTCAGCAGGTCGGGGATGGTGATATAGGACTGGTAGGAGCCATCGGCGAGGTTGACGACCTCATAGACGCCGAAATCCGCCCCCAGGTCCTGGCTCAGGGAGCTCGAACTCGAGTTGCAGCTGGCCAGGATGGCGAGCGCGACGGCGGCGGGCAGCAGGCAGCGGATGGTGGATGGTGCCATGGCCAGCTCAGTTCCCAGCACCCGGGGTGGGTTCGACCAGCAGCGTCACCGGCTGGAAGCCGGATACGTTGTTGGTGGAGTCGGTGATGAGGATGCCGAAGGTCACATATCCGGCGTTCGCCGTGGCCGTGGCAAACAGGGTGAGGGTCGCGGTCTGGCCGGTGACGACCAGCGAGTAGAGCGTCGGGTCGAGGCCGATGATGCTGAATGCCGGGGTGGTGGTGGCCGAATAGCCGACGATGTTGTAGACCACCACATCGTTCTGCTGCGTGTCCATCGGCGGATTGGAGGTGATGAAGGGATCAGACGCGCTGTCCGCGGAGATGATCACGCTGATGGCCTGGCTCACCGTCTCGCTGACCCCGTCGGTGGCCTGGACGGTGAACCCGCCCGAACCGACGACATTGGCCACCGGGGTGAAGGTGAATGCTCCGGTCGACGGATCGATGACCACCGTGCCGAGGTTGGGGGTGCCGAGCACCGAGTAGGTCAGGCTCTGGCCGATATCGACATCCTGGGCGACCACCTGGCTGGAGACCGGCACATTCTCGGCCGTGATCAGCTGCGACGAGGAGATGAACGCCGGGGCGTGGGCGACCGAGGTGACGGCGATCGCGAGGGTGGCGGCCTGGCTCGCATCACCATAGAAATCCGCCACCACCACCTGCACCACGCGGGTGGTCACTCCGCCATTGACGTAGGGATTGGAGGGCGAGACCGCGGTGTTCTGGTAGGTCAGGCTGCTGATGAAGGCCTGCACCACCGGTATGGTGGCGCTATCGGTCAGGCTGGACACCCTCAGAACCGTGCCGGTGGCGCCCTGGACCGTGTTGAGCGTGCCGAACTGGGCGCCGTTGTACTTGACGATCGATCCGGCCACGGTGAACGATCCCGTGGTGTTGATGCCGATCACATCCGCGAGGGAAGCCCCGGAGGCGAAGGAGGCGGTGATGGTGCCGTTGGTGAAGCTCGCATTGGGGGCCGAGGGGTTGGCGAGCGGATCGCTGACCGTCGCCGACGGCGCGATGAGAATGGGCGCCGACTGGTCGAGGTAGCTGAGCGGGCCGACAGGCAGCAGGACCACCACGGGATTGCTGCGATCGATGGTGATCGGGAAGACCTGGAGCGCGGAGGTCGAGGCAGGGAGGTTGCCCTGGGCGTTGGTGCCGGGGGTGGAGACATTGGGCAGTGGCGGCGTCGCGGCGATGGTGCCCGCCAGTATGCCCTCGTTGGTGACGGTGAAGGCGAAGCCGTCGTTCTGGCTGGTGCCGCCGTTGTGGGTGTAGCTGAGGTTGCCGCTTACGATGTCGCTTTGGTGGAAGGTGCTGTTGACCGCCAGCGGCGTGGCGCCGAGCAGCAGGGTGCCGTTGCCCGGCACCAGGGTGATGGTGAAGAGCAGGTTGGGGTCTTCGGCGGGGAAGCGCACGGTGCTGTCGATGTCGGTAGCCGAGAGCATGGCCGTGGTTATCACCTGGTTGGCGCCGATCGGCACTTCGCGGGTGGTCTGGTTGGAGACCGACACCACCGGCGGTACGATGGTCGGATTGACGACGATGCTGAAGGTGCTGGTGATGCTGTTGACTCCGCCGTTGATGGTGCTGCCACCATTGCCCACCACCACCGTCACCACGGCTGAGCCGCGCGCCGGTGATGCGCTCGCGGTCTGCGGATTCGGGGTGAAGGTGAGATTGCCCAGGAGATCGATCGCCGGCTGCCCGCTGGCGGTGAACAGGGCGTTGTTGGAGTTGGTGACCGTGATGGTCAGGGTCTGGCCGACCTGATCCGGCGGGCCGACGGTGATGTTGCTGGCCCAGGCGGTGAAGGTCTGCGCTGGAGCGCCCTCTTCGACCGCGATGTTGGCGCCGAGTGTGATGGTCGGAGGCTGGTTCACCGAGGCGACGGTGATGCTGAAGGTGCTCGGCAGGCTGGTGTTGTTGCCGCCGTTGGCCGTGCCGCCGCTATTTTGCAGCAGCACCGTGACGTTGGCCACCCCGTTGGAGACCGGTGCGATGGTGTAGGTCAGATTGCCGGTGGCCGGATTGACCGCTGGCTGGACCGAGAACAGCGCGTTGTTGGAGTTGGTGCAGGAGAAGGTGAGCGTTTCCTGGCTCTGGTTGGCAGGGCCAGGGCTGATGTTGGTGGCCCATCCGGGGACCACGATCGGCTGGGCGACTGCGGACTCGAACTGGTTCTGGTTCAGCAGCGGCGGTGACGTCGCGGCCGGCGATGGCGAGGTGAAGGTCGGGGGCTGGTTGACGAAGTTGACGGTGATGGCGAAGGTCTGGGAAACGCTCTTGGTCCCGCCGTTGCCGGCGTTTCCAGGACTGGTGACGGTCACGGTGATGTGGGCCAGGCCGAACTGGTTCGGCTGCAGGGTGAAGGCGAGCGTGCCGGTGGTGCTCGGGTAGGTGTAGCTCGGGGTGGCCGAGGCGATCAGGGCGGGATTGTCGTTCCCGGTGACGGTGACGCTCAGCGGATTGTTCTCAGACGCCTCGCCGGTGGTGATCCCGGTCAGCGGGATCAGCGGCAGGGAGACCTGGTTCTCATTGACCGTGATGTTCGAGATCGGATTGAGGGTGGGCTGCTTGTTCTGCGCCACATTGATCATCGGCACCTCCACGTCGAGGGTCGGCGGAGTGGTCAACGAGGCCTGCAGCTGCCCGGCGTAGAGCGGTGGCGTGGTCGGCGCCGGCTCGGTATAGAAGGGGTCGAGGCTGCTCACCGTCAAGGTGATGTCGTAGGCTCCGCCGACATCGCTGTTGTTGGCGTTGCCGCCGGTGACGGTGACCAGCTGCGGAGTGTTCCAGTTCGAGACGTCGAAGGTCAGGGTGCCGGGAGATGGCGTGCCCTGCGTGGTGTCGGTGCTGGCCAGCACCACGCTCACGGGCTGCGCGGGCTGGCTGGTCAGGGCGACCTGGAACTGCACCGTGCCGCCGAGGTCGGTGGTCTGGAGCGGGCTGTCGGGCGTCGCACCGGTGAAGTTGTAGACGTGCCCGGTGGTGGAGGTCGGATCGCTGATCACCAGGCCGACGTGGTTGTTGTCCTGGCCTTCCATCTGCACCGAGCTGGGGCTCAGCACCGTATAGTTCGGATCGGTGGTCGACTGCGCCTGGAGGGTGATGGAGTAGAAGACGTCACCCTGCACGATGGTGTTGCCCACCGCGGTGACGGTGATCGGGACCGGCGTGCTGTAGGTGCTGGAGGTGAACACCACGCTGGTGGGCGACACCGTGCCCTTGAGCGTGTTGGTGCTGCTCAGGTTCACCGTCACCTGGCCGAGGGGCTGGCTGGTGAGCGCGATGTAGAAGGTCTGGGTGGCCTGGGTGCCCGACTGGGCATTGGTCACCAGGGGTGGGTTGATCGGATCGCCGGCGATGTCGGAGGAGATGGCGATCCCGGCGCTGTTCGGATCGACGGTGGCGAGATCGACGCTGGGAGGCGGCGCGACGGAGCTGTAGTTCCCGTCGAGGGTGTTCGCCGGCAGCATATCGACGGTGAAGGGCACCGTGCCATCGGCGATCAGGCTGAGCACCGCGTCGATGGTGACCGCATGCGGCTGATCCCAGCCGAGCGCCACCCCGCCGACGATGTTGGGCGTCTGCTGGGTGAAGTGCAACGGCGACGGCGTCAGCAGATCGAGGACGCCCTTGCCGGTGTTCGAGCTCTGCACCGGGAGGTAGACGTCGGCGACCGGCTCGCTGGTCAGGGTCACATAGAAGGTGGTCGTCGCCGGCTCATGGTAGCCGATGATGGGGCTGCTCGGGGCTGAGACCGTGTAGCCAGCCTGGTCGATGTCGAGGTTGGTGAGCGAGACCGACGGCTGATAGGTCAGCGTGACGGCGGTTCCGGCGGTGGCGGGGGCGGCGAGATGCACATGGGCGTAGCCGGCATTGGCGGTGATGTCGAATCCGCTCAGCGTCGTGCTGCCCTGGGTCACCGCCCAGTTGGAGCCGTTGTAGGCGACATAGGGGATGGCGTAGTCGAAGTCGGTCAGCGCCGTGGTCTCGGTATAGCTCACCGAGGTCGGCAGGTAGGTCAGCGTGACCGCGCCGGTGCCGCCGACCGCGGAGGTGAAATGCACGTGCGTGCAGTTGCCGTTGCTGGAGATGGCATAGCCGGACAACGGCGAACCGCCCTGGGTGACCGACCAGGGGCCGCCCGCGACGTAGAGGATCGGGAAGTCGAAGTCGGTGCTCGAGGCGCTGTCGCTGCCGCTGGTGCAGTAGTGCGGATCGGTGGACGTGGCGCTGGCGCCGATCGCGTAGTTGACGTTGCCATTGACCTGCTGGTTATGCACGCCGATCACCGTCACCGTGCGCGGTGTCGACCACGTCCCGTCAGGCCAGGTCAGCGAGAGCGGACCGGTCGAGAACCATGCCGTCTGGTTGCTGTTCAGCGGCAGTGCAGAGGTGGTCTGGCTGGCGCCGACCAGGAGGATGTTCTTGAGCGTGATCTGGTGGGCAGCGGCATTGACGTAGCTGACCGTGGCCGTGCACACCGGCGACGCGGCGGTGAGCAGCACCGACTGCCCCTCGAAGATGCTGGCGAAGCTGGGTGAACCGCCGAAGGTGAGCACCGCCGTGACCCCGTCGCTCGCCGCCTGGGCGATGCTGAGGGCCGGAAGGACGTCGATGACCTCGATGCCTGAATAGGTTTTGAGCGGCGGGGAGATGCTGATGCTGCCGCTGTTGACTGCGGTGATCTGCGTCACCGCGCCGTTGTTGGCGCCCAATCCGCTGATCTGCACCAGCATGGTCGCGCTGATGGTCGACAGATCGGTGCCGGAGGTGAACACCACCTTGTTGGCGGTGGTGGAGGCGGAATAGAATTCCTGCGCCAGTACGCCCGCGCCGAGGTTGGAGCTCGCCAGGCTGACCGTCACCGGGGCATCGACCACGGGATTGACCGCAACCGCCGGCCGGCTGAGCAGGCTGACCTGGAAGCTGGCCGAGCCACCGCTCTCGCTGGTCACCAATCCGGCAGTGGGGGTGATGGCGATGCCGGCGGTGCCGGTGTCGAGCACCGTCACGTCGATCGGCGTGACCGGCAAGCCATCGTAGCTCACGCTGTTGCCGCCCGAGCCGCCGGACGCATTGCTGACCACGGCGCAGGTGATCTGGGTGGCCTGGGTCTGCGGCTCGACCACGCTGTTGCCGGGCGCCGTGACCGTCACGGTGATCGGGTCGTTGTAGGGGTTGGTGGTCTGGTTGAACACCACCGTGCTCGGCGAGATCGAGAGCAGGCCGGAGGCATCGCTGAAGGTCAGCTCGACGTAGGCGCCGGAGGCCGGCGTCATGCTGCTGGCGAGCTGGACGGTGAAAGTCTTGCCGGTGGTATTGCCGCGCGTCACCGTCAGCTGCGGCTGGCTGATGATGATTCCGGCGGTATCGATGTCCTTGTTGGTGCAGTTGGCGAGGATGCCGGAAGCCACCAGGCTGTATGCATTATCGGTGGTGGTGGGCGACGCCGCGAGGTTGAGGGTATAGGTGGTGTTGGGCGATTGCGACAGGCCGAGCGTGCCGCGCAGGCCCCGCAGGCTGACGGCCTGGCCGGTCTGCCAGGTGGCGTAGGTGAAGGGGGACAGGGTCACCTCGGTGGTGAAGTAGACGCCCACCTGCTGGTTGAGCGAGGTCACCGTGCCCGGTCCCAGCAGCTGGCCACCGTCATTGGCCGGATCGGTGGTCGGGTCGACGCAGCTGATGAGCACGGTCACCGGGGCCGATGGCAGCGAGGTCAGCGTCACCGTCACCAGCTGGGACACCATGTTGGTGATGTCGCTTTCCGATGTCGTCACCACCGTCGGGGTCATCACCACCCCGGCGCGGTCGGGGTCGGTGACCGAGAGGTTCACCGTCGGCGCTGGCAGGGACTGGTATTCCGGGCAGGTGGTCGAGGCGGCGACCGTCTGGGCGACGGCTGCGGGGTAGGCGGTGGCCGGTGCCGTCGGCGTCTCGATGACGAAGTCGTGCGCCGCCGAGACCGTGACGCTCTGAGGGACGCTCCAATTGCTCGCGGTGAAGGTCAGCGAGCTGAGATTGGTGCTGATATTGGTCGGGGTGGTGAAGTTGGCGCCCCACGAGGCCACATAGGCGGAGAAGTTGGCGAGATTCGCACCCGCCAGATCGAGCACCACGGTGCCGCTGCTCGGCTGGCTGTTGAGCACCACGGTGTAGGTGGCGCTGGTCGAGCCCTCGGTCAGGGAGAGGGTGCCCGAGGGGGTGACAGTGAAGTTCTTATGGTAGTTGTCGGTGTTGACCGCCGCCACCACGTCGGCCTGGATCAGCACCGCACCGGCCGTATTGGCGGTGAACTGCACTTCGCCGTTGCCTGAGCCGTCATTGACCACCGTATACTGCGATCCCGACTTGCTCGGATCCTGGACCACGCCGCCGACGCTCACCACCCAATCGTTGCCCTGGAACAGGGCGAAGGGGATGGGGGTGTCGTAGTTCTTCGAACCGGACAGGCCCGAGGCTTCGTTGAGGTACTGGATGGTGATCGTCGCTCCCGCGGGCGCGGGGGTGGTGAGGGTGATGATGGCGGTCGCGGGGCTGGTGCCGCTCGCGGTGACCGAGAAGGTCGTCGGCGAGATGAAGCTGCTCGTGCTGTTGACCGTCTGCTTGACCACCCAGTTGTTCGCCGGCAGGGCGGCCTGGGGTATGAAGGGCAGGGTGGTGGTGAAGCTGCTCTGCGCGGCGGGGAGATTGGAGAACGAGACGATGCGGTTGTAGACCGGGTCCTGGCTCGAGGCGCCGCTGGTCTGGATGCTGTAGGGCTGGTCGCCATTGCCATGATCGACGGGATCATTCACGCCGGTGACCGTGACCACCTGCGCCGTCTGCCAGTTGCTGCCGGTGAAGGTCAGGGTGGATGGACTGATGGTCCCTTCAGCGAGGTTGCTCGACGCCAGGTTGACGGTCACGTTCTGGGTCGGCTGGCTGTTGAGCGTCACGCCGAAGGTGGAGACCACCGCCGAGGCATGGCCGGGCTGGATGGTGGTGGTGAGCAGGGCGTTGGTCGGATCCGGGCTGGACGCGAAGGTCCCGATCGGGTGCAGCACCACCCCGGGGATGTTGGGGTTGGCGATGGTGACGGTACCGGTGTTGGTCACGGAGAATTCGTAGGCGGTGGTGGCGGTCACCATCGTCAGGACCACGGTGACCGATGGGCCGGCAACCGAGGTGGTCACCGGGTCGATCGGCACGGTGACGGTGGCCGAACCGGCCACGAAGGTCACATTTGCCGAGGGCACGGCATAGTCGCTCGACGTCGCGGTCCCCCCGAGCATGAAGGTGGCGTTGAGGGGGAGGTCGGTGTTGCCGTTGCGGGTCAGGGTGATCGTCCCATCGACGCTGGTGACCGGTGGCGTGGTGGTGGTGCTGCCCTTGCTCGCGGTCTGGGTCGCAGGCGTCACGGTGATGGTGGGCGATTCGTAGGCGCCCATGGCGCAGGCGGTTGGGACCCCGCCGAGCGGCCGCACGCTGCGCAGGATGTCATCGGGGATCAGGGCGGTCTTCAGCTGCCCCGTGGTCAGGCATGGGCTGCCGTTTCCCAGCATCAGACCGTCATCATAGGTCATCCACAGGGCATCGGGCCCGATCGCGGAACTGGTATTGATGAACTGGGGATCGACATTGAGGTTGCCGACCCCGGATACCGGCGAGCCGCCTTCGATGTCGCTGTAGGTGATCACCGGCGTCGTGCCGTTGTTGTAGAATTCCGATGAGCTGGATGAGGTGTCCCCCCAGAGAATGCAGTTCAGCAGCACCGGGTTGGCGGCGGAGAAGGTCTCGATCGCGCCGCCATAAGAACCGGTGTTGAGGCTGAAGGTGCAATTGTAGATGAGCGGGCTGGCGTTGTATTCGCATTCGATCGCGCCGCCGAACACCGAGGTGTTGGCGGTGAAGACGCAGTTGCGGAAGGTCGGCGTCGCGCCATTGCGCACCCAGGCCGCACCTCCGCCATAGGTCGAGGAATTGCCGGTGAAGACGCAATCGTAGACTACCGGCGAGACGCCATCGCAGAGGATGCCGCCGCCGCCCTGGCTGTCGGTGTAGTTATAGTTCGCTGCGGCACCGCCGGTGATGATGAAGTCGGTGAGCGTGGCGTTGTTCGCCCCGGTGACGACATGGTAGCAGAGGTTGCCGCCAGAGAGGATGGTCTGGTTCAGGCCGCCATTGCGCTGGGTGACCAGGGTCTCGGTGCCGTTGAACCCGCCGTAGACCGTGACTCCCGTCGGAAGCTGGAAGGTCGCGGTCGCGACGCTGCCGGGGGAGTAGGTCCCCGCCTTGACCCAGATCTGCTCGCCTGGGACCGCGACCGCGAGCAGGGCGCTCAAGCTTCCAGGATTGGCCCATGACAGGCCGTGGCTGCTGCCGGTGGCGGTCGCGTACAGAACAGCGGGGATGTATTCGTAGGCGCCGATGTCGTAGCCGGCCCCGAGCGGACGAGGCGTCTGGGCGATGTCGATCGCTGGCGCGCCGGTGCTGGTTCCGATGTCGATTCCCGGGCTGGTGGCGGTGAGCTCAAGGCCATCGTCAGTGGTGCCGTAGATGCCGTCCGCGCCCGCCAGCAGCGAGGTATTGAGGAATTTCGGATTGGTCGCGAACAGGTTGCCCGACGATGCCGCCGTGAGGGTGACCGTGCCGGTCAGGCTGGCGTCCTGGATCATGCAATTGGTCGCGGTGATGGTGATGGCGGAGTTGGAGGTGATCGTCTGCCCGGTGCCGGTGTTGTTCCAGAAGACGGTGTTGACCAAGGTGGACGATCCCGCGGTGGTGCTGGAGTAGTAGATCGCCGAGGCGACGGCGGTACCGGTGACGGAATTGCCCTCGAAGGTGCAGTTGATGATGCTGGCCGCGGAGCTGGCGATATAGTTGGAGATCGCACCGCCGCCGAGGCAGGCGCAGGTGTTGTTGGCGAACACGCAATTGGTGAGGATCGCCCCGGTGGATCCGTAGTTGATGAATGCACCGCCGCCGATGCCGGTCGCGGAGGTGGAGGTGACGGAATTGCCGACGAAGAAGTCGCTGCTGAACTGCGCCGCCCCCGCCGACGCCTCGATGAAGGCGCCGCCGCCCCCGAAGTAGGCGCTGTTGCCGGTGATCACGCAATGCTGGACGGTCACCGTGCCAGGAAAGGATACCATGCCACCGCCATAGCTGTCTATGCCGCCCGCGGTTGAAAGCGCAGCGCCGCCGGTGATGGTGAAGCCGTCGAGGGTGGCGCCGTTCACCCCGGTCGCGGTGACCACGTGGTAGGAGGTCGCGCCGCCATTCGCTCCGCTGAGGATGGTCTGGTTGGCGGTCCAGCTGCGCTGCGAGAGCAGGGTTTCGGTGCCCGCGAAGCCGCCGTAGACCTGCATGCCGGTGGCGAGCAGGAAGGTGTCGGCAGTCGACGGGCTGGTCAGGGAGGCGGGGGAATAGGTCCCCGCCTCGACCCAGATCTGCTGCCCGCTGCCGATCGGGAAGCTTGCCAGCGCGTTCTTCAGGCTGGATGGGGTGGCCCAGGAGACGCCGCTGGCCGTGCCGGTCGGGGTGACATAGACCACCGGCAGGAACGCATAGGCGCCGATATCGTAGCCGCCGGCGATGGGCAGCGGCAGGTTGAGGATGTCGGTCGCCGGGGCACCGGTCGCCGTGCCGGCATTGATCGCCGGGCTGCCGAGGGTGAGCTGGAGGCCGTCATCGAAGGTGCCGAAGATGCCATCGGCACCTGCCGGCGAGCCGCTGTTGAGGAAGAGCGGATTGATGTCGTAGAGGTCGCCCGACGAGCCGCTGGCGAGGGTCACCGACAATGCCGCCGAGGTCTCCTGGAACATGCAGTTGTTCGCGGTCTGCGAAATGGTGCCCGTGCCGCCGATGCCGGGGCCGGTCGGCGCGGTATTGGCCCAGACAAGACAATTGGTCAGCTGCACATTGGTGCTCGACTGGTTGGCGAACCCGCCGCCGGCCTGGGTGGTGGAGGTATTGTTGTAGAACGTGCAGTTGGTGACCGTGGCGCTGGTCGCACTGCTGATCATCAGCCCGCCGCCGCCCGCGACGCTGGCGGTGTTGCCGGAGAAGACGCAATTGAAGATGGTGATGGCGTTGCTGGTGCTGGCTCCGCCGCCATACACCCACAGCCCGCCACCGCCCCAGGATGAACCCGAGGTGGTGTTGGCGGAGAAGAAGCAGTCGCTGACCGTCGAGGCCACGCTGCCGTCGCCGATGAACATGCCGCCGCCGCCATTGGTGGCGGTATTGCTCAGGAACACGCAATGCGCTACCGAGGTGCCGAGCGTGTAGGAGAACAGGCCGCCACCATAGAATTCGGGATAGGTCGCACCATTTGCCGCACCCCCTGAAATGGTGAAGCCGTCGATCAGGGCGTTGTCGGCGCCATAGACCACGTGGTAGGAATGCAGTACCGATGGCGTGGATTGGTAGATGCCGCTGAGGATGGTCGGATTGGCGAAATAGCTGCGCTGCGAGAGCGACGTTTCCGTACCGGCGAAGCCGCCGTAGAGCGACACTCCCGAGACCAGCAGGAAGTAGTCGGTCTGCGATACCGTCGCATACGTCCCCTTCGCCACCCAGATCTGATCCCCGCTCGCACGACCGCTCAGGGCGGTATGCAAATTGGTATAGGCATTCGTCCAGCTGGTGCCGGCATTGGTCCCGCTCGCGCTGGCGTTGACATACACCGTCGCGGCGAAGGCAGTGGGTGCGCACAAGAGAAGTGCCAATAACGCAATCAGCGGACCCAGCGCTCGTCGACCACCGATGCGAGCCGTAGTGACGGCTTCGCCAGCGGTGATGAAGCGGGTGGCAATCATGATCAACGACTCTCCACGGACCAGAGCGTATCATGGTGGTCTGGCCACCCGGGCAGGCAATGAATTTCTTCCGCTTTGTCTGCCTGGAATCCGCTGTCCGGAATCGTCCCTCCGGGACGTCGTGCCGCCCCATTCAAGCGCTGCAAGCGTTACGAAGGCGGCTCTGGGCTTGCCCCGAAGCCCGGAACAGCGCATGCTCACACCGCCCTGGGCTGGTCACGGCGTTTGTCGGAGGCAGGCGATGGAAAGCGGTGTCATCATCGAAGCGCTGGTCCAGGTGGCGCGCAAGCGCCGCCTGCTCGGACAGGGGCCCAGCCAGCGCCTGGGCGAATACGCCAAGCAGCGCGGCATCGCCAACCTCGATGACCTGCGCCGCTGGCTGATGTCCGGCGATGGCCTGAGCGCCCATCTCGCCAATCAGCTGATCGCCTTCATCCCCAAGCCCGAGCAGCCCATGCTCGGCGCCTACGTCCCGCTCGCCCATCTGGCGGATGGCGGCATGGGCACGGTGTGGCTGGCGTGCTCGCCGGACAACAAGCTGGTGGTGGTCAAGACCCTCAAGCAGCAGGCCGCGGTCGGCGGCGACCTGGTGGACAATTCGAACGGCACGGAATTCATGCGCCGTTTCGAGCGCGAAGCGCGCATCACCCAGCAGCTCACCCATCCCAACATCGTGCGCTGCCTCGATGCTGGCCAGTCCGCCGACCGCACCCCCTTCATGGTGCTGGAATTCGTCGATTCGGGCGACCTCAAGGATCTCGTCGAACGCCGGGGCGGCCTCAACGAGGGTCTCGCCCTGGCGATCATCTACCAGGCGGCGGATGGCCTGGCCGAAGCGCACCGCATCCACCTCATCCATCGCGACATCAAGCCCCCCAACATCTTCGTCTCCGCCGACGGCCGGGCGCGGCTCGCCGACTTCGGCATCGCGCGCTCGACCGAGTCCACCCGCACCATGCTCACCATGGAGGGCGCGATCGTCGGCTCGCCGCTGTACATGTCGCCGGAGCAGATCGTCACCGATCCCAACCTGGACATCCGCAGCGACATCTACGCCCTGGGCACGGTGCTCTACTTCTGCCTCGCTGCCGCCGCGCCCTTCGACGGACGGCTGCAGGAGGTGCTGCACAAGCACTGCACCGCCTCGGTGCCGGACATCCGCAAGCTGCGTCCGGTGATCTCCGAGGGCACCGCCCAGATCATCTTCACCTGCATGCAGAAGGAGCGCGGCAAGCGCTACAAGGACCCGACCGAACTGCGTTCGGCGGTCGCCAACGTGCTGGTCAAGCTCGGCTTGACCCCGGGAGCGCTGATCGAGGAGGATACCCGCCAGGGCGACCTCTCCGGCAAGGGCGGACAGGGCTTCATGCCGGATTCGCCGACCATCGCCTCCGACCTCAACAACGCCAGCGAGCGCAGCCTGCAGGCCACCATCGCCACGGATCTGCGCAGCGATCAGAGCCTGCACGCCACCATCGCGACCAACCTGCTCGGCTCCGAGCCGCTCGAATCCGAGCTCAAGAGCACGCCGCCCGGCATCTCCGCCGACCTCGTCCACACCATCGCCGCCAACTTCCTGGCCGAGGAGGACGACAGCGTCCCCAGCAACATGCCGGTGACCACGCGCATGACCAACGAGGAGAAGCTCGCGGTCGAGGCGGCACCCAGCAGCTCGGCCCAGACCCTCGCCACCGCCGTCACCCAGAATGGCCTGCGCTTCAGCGCACCCAAGGCGCCACCCGAGACCTTCGAGGGCGATCTCTCGACCGCCATCGCGGACGATTGGGTGACCCTGCTGCCGAATGTCGCCGGCGACCCGGCGGCGATCCTGCTGTTCGCCCGCCCCAAGCTGTGCCTGGGCCGGCTGCGCGAGCCGCCGACCGACCTGTGCCTGCGCAACTACCCGGTGTCTCTGCACAAGGAGGCCTGCCAGCGCGCCAGCCGGCAGCACCTCAACCTGCTCTACGACCACATCGAGAACCGCATCCTGCTCGAGGACCTCAACAGCCCGAACGGCACCATGCTCGATGGCATCACCATCAAGCCCGGTCAGACCTGCAAGCTCGAGCTCGAGGCCGACAACATCCTGGTGGTGGCGAATGTCATGTCGCTGTGGCTGCGCTGCATCCCGCGCCACCAGGAGCGTCAGCTCGAGCTGCAAGGCGCCCCCCCTAGCGACGCGACCAGCCCCTGCGGCATCGACATCAAGCATGGCTTCGATTCGCTGATCATCACCCGTCCGGAGAACCGCTCGGAGATGGCCTATGCCATGGTCCTGCGGCAGCTCACTGTCGGTGGCCCCGGATCGCAGCTGCTGATCGCCGGGGCGCGAACCAGAAGTGCCTGTCAGATAGGTCTTTACGACGGTCGCTGGATCTGGCGTCCGGTCGCCGTCCCGGTGGCGGCCTGGAGGCCGCTGACCAATGGTGCCGAGCTCGATTGCGGTGGCAAAAAGCTCTATGCCCAACCAGGGGTATTCCAGCATTTCTAGGCCCATGACGCGGTACCCGCCATGCGTCCCCCACCGCCCAGCCGGCTCCCCCAGCCTGGAATCGCGGTTTCATGCGCCTGCCGCACGTTTGAGCGATTGCTCCTGGAACCTCGCCCACGCGCGGGACACTGCCGGCTGATCGCCGCCCCGCCTCGCACCCCCCACCCCCAAGGACGTCCCATGCGCCTCCTGCTCGCGCTCCTGGCCATCGCCTCGCTCACCGGCTCGTATGCCGCGGCCGGCGACGACAAGCCGGTCAATACCGTCTGCCCCGGCAGCGGCGACAAGGTCGACGCCGACACCAAGCCCTACACGGTCACGCTCAAGGACGGCACCAAGGTGACGATCGGCGTGTGCTGCAAGGAATGCATCAGCGACATCAAGAAGGACCCCGAGAAGTACGCCGCCGCGGCCCTGGCCAACAAGAAGGCCGAGTAGCCCGTCTGCAGCCCTCAGACCGCCAAGCCGGCGGCATTCCCCGAGGCCCAGGCCCACTGGAAATTGTAGCCTCCGAGCCAGCCGGTGACGTCCACCACTTCGCCGATGAAGTGGAGGCCGGGGAGGTCGCGGGCCTCCATGGTCTGGGATGAGAGGGCCCTGGTGTCCACCCCGCCGCGGGTGACCTCGGCGGTGCGATAGCCTTCGCTGCCCGCCGGTGTCGCCTGCCAGGAATGGAAGGCGGCATGCAGCGCCGCGATCGCCTGGTCGCTCAGCGTTGCGACCGGCCGATCCCCCCCGTTCCTGCCGAGCCACCGCTGCACCAGCCGCTTGGGCAGCAGGTCGCCGATGGCGCTCGACACCAGCAGCTTGCCGTGCGCACGCGCCGCAGTGAGCAGGCGGGAGAGGTCATGCCCCGGCAGCAGATCGATCGACAGTACGCTCCCGGGCCGCCAGTAGGACGACGCCTGGAGGATGGCCGGCCCGCTCAGACCGCGATGGGTGAAGAGCAGGTGTTCGCGGAATGCCTGCCCGCCGGCGTCGACCTCGCTGTCCGCCGAGACTCCGCTCAGCTCGTCCAGCTGCTCCTGGCTCGGCATGGTCAGCGGCACCAGCGCCGGTTCAGGGGCGATGATGGGCAGGCCGAACTGGCGGGCGATGCGGTAGCCGAAATCGCTGGCGCCGGTCTGCGGGATCGACAACCCCCCGGTCGCGACCACCAGCCGCCCGCCGGCGATGACACCCAGCGAGGTGATGATTGAGAAGCCGTCGTCCGGGGAGCGGACCACCTGGTCGATGCGGCACGAGGTCATGATGGTCACGCCGGCAGCGGCGCACTCGGCCAGCAGCATGGCGACGATCTGCTTGGCCGAGCCGTCGCAGAACAGCTGGCCGAGCTTCTTCTCGTGGTAGGCGATGCCATGCTCGCGGATGGCCTCGAGGAAGTCCTCAGGCGTGAAGCGCGCCAGCGCCGAGCGGCAGAAATGCGGGTTGTCGGAAAGGTAGTTTTCTGGACCAGCGTGCAGGTTGGTGAAATTGCAGCGTCCGCCTCCTGAAATCAGGATCTTCTTGCCCAGACGCTCGGCATGATCGAGGACCGCGACCTGGCGTCCGCGACGCGCCGCGGTGATGGCGCACCACAGTCCGGCGGCCCCGCCACCGATCACCACGCAATCGAACCGGCTCACCGCCCCCCAGCTGCCGGTTGGCACGAGCCTGCAGGTCGGCGCACGCGGTGATGGGCGGAGCAGTGCATGGTCATGACGCTGACGATCATCGCCGTAGCGCATGCCGGGCAAGGTCCTGCGGTGAGGCGCCCCGGTCGGGCCGCCGAGGCCCGCTGCCGATGGTGACAACGCCGGCCCCCGGAACCGGGTAATGGCTAGCTCACCGCCTGTCCTGCCCGCGACTTGGCCCTTGCGGGTGCATGCCAAGCCCATGCAATGCCCACCCGCCAGCCGCGCCCTCCACCCCGCCTGCAGGCGGCATCCATTCCACGCCTGGGTTCCGCAGGGAGCCACCCCCTCCTGAGCCAGGCACCAGCCGCACGGATACCACACCGATGATCATCACCGCCTCCTCCGCCTGCCCTTCCAACCCGCTGACGCGCCTGCTCGGCATCGGCCTGGTCGCTACCCTCGCTGTGATGGCTGCTCCCCCGGCCAGCGCCGCCGATGCACCGAAGGACGTGCCGCACGAGCCGATCATCGATGGCCCGACCTTCGTCCCCGAATCGCTGTTCAGCCTTCCCGAAGGGCTCGAGGTCACCCTGTGGGCGACATCGCCGCTGCTCTACAATCCGACCAACATCGACATCGATATCGATGGCCGGGTGTGGGTGGCCGAAGGGGTCAATTACCGCAGCCTGTCCGGCCGCCGCATCGCCGGAGACCGCATCGTCGTGCTCGAGGACACCAAGGGTGCCGGGAAGGCCGACAAGAGCACGGTGTTCGTCCAGGAGAAGGACCTGGTCGCGCCGCTCGGCATCGCTGTGCTCGGCGACCAGGTGGTGGTCTCGCAGCCGCCCGACCTGCTGGTCTACACCGACGTCAATCACACCCACGTCTTCGATCCCTCGGTCGACAAGCGCGAGGTCCTGCTCACCGGCTTCAACGGCTGGAACCATGACCACAGCCTGCACAAGCTGACCGCCGGCCCTGACGGCCTGTGGTACCTCAACCAGGGCAACACCGGCGCGCAGTTCACCGACCGCTCGGGCAAGACCTTCCGCATCGGCAGCCACTACGACATGAGCAAGTCGGCGATCAATCCGGCGGCGATCGCGGGCATGGCCAGCGACGATGGCCACGTCTACGTCGGCGGCTTCACCGCGCGCATGAACCCCGACGGCACCAATGCCGCCATCATCGGCTTCAACTACCGCAACTCCTACGAGCAGACCGTCAACTCCTACGGCGATGTCTTCCAGAGCGACAACGACGACCCGCCCGCCTGCCGGGTGTCGGCGGTGATGGAGTTCGGCAGTGCCGGCTTCAACTCGCCTGACGGCAAGCGCTCGTGGGGCGCCGACAAGCGCCCGGGCCAGAGCACCCAGGTCGCCGAGTGGCGGCAGGACGATCCCGGCACCATGCCGGCGGGCGACGTCTACGGCGGCGGATCGCCGACCGGAGTGGCGTTCGTGGAGAATGGCGCGATGGGCGACAAGTGGCGCGGCCTGCTGCTCGCCTGCGAGGCCGGGCGCAATGTGGTGTTCGGCTACTTCCCCAAGCCCGATGGCGCCGGCTTCAAGCTCGAGCGCTTCGATTTCCTCACCACCAACACCGAGAAGGTGTTTGCCGGCTCCGACTTCACCGGCGGCAAGCCCAATGATGATCTGAAGACCAAGTTCCGCCCCTCCGACGTGGTGGTCGGACCCGATGGCGCGATCTATGTCGCCGACTGGTTCGATGCCCGCGTGGGCGGCCACCAGACCCTCGACAAGTCGTGGTCGGGCGCGATCTACCGCATCGCCCCCAAGGGGGTCAAGCTGACGGTGCCCAAGATCGACCTCAGCACCATCGCGGGGGCGATCCAGGCGCTATCCAGTCCGGCGGTGAACGTGCGCTTTTCCGGCTTCATCCACCTCAAGGCCCAGGGCGACAAGGCGGTGCCGGCGGTCAGCGCCCTGCTCAAGGACGAGAATCCCTACCTCGCCGCGCGCGCGCTGTGGCTGCTCGCCCAGCTCGGCGATGCCGGGGTGGCACAGGTCATCCCGGTGCTCGCCGACACCAGCGACATCAAGCGCATGGTCGCCTATCGCGCCCTGCGCCGCGCCAATCACGACGTCCTGGCCATGGCCAAGCGCATGGCCAACGACCCATCGCCGCTGGTGCGCCGCGAGGTCGCGCTCTCCATGCGTGACGTCCCGGTCGCCGACAGCAAGGACATCCTGGTGCAGATCGCCCGCCAGTACGATGGCGTCGACCGCGCCTACCTCGAGGCCTTCGGCATCGGCAGCCAGGGCAAGGAGCGCGAGGTCTACGCTGCGGTCTCGGCCGTCCTCGGCTCCTCGCCTTCGGCGTGGAGCGACGCCTTCGCGCGCATCGCCTGGCGGCTCGGCTCACCGGATGCGGTCGCCGACCTCAAGTCGCGCGCGCTCGATCCCCAGGTCAAAGCCGCCCAGCGCAGATTGGCGATGGATGCCATCGCCTTCATCAAGACCGCCGAGGCGTCCAAGGCGATGGTCGAGATCGCCCTGACCAAGGACTTCCCCTTCGTGGCCCAGGCCACCTGGTGGCTGTTCAACCGCAAGAACAACGACTGGAAGGATTTCGACCTCGCGGGCCAGATGAAGGCCAGCGGGCTCTACGATCCCGACACCGTCAAGCTCATCGCCACCATCAGCCCCGAGCCGCCGCCCGGGCCGTCCAAGCTGCCGCCGATCCCCGAGATCAAGCAGATGGCCGGCGATGTCGAGCGCGGCCACGCCGCGGTGCAGATCTGCTACACCTGCCACCACATCGGCAACCAGGGCGGCGAGCTCGGACCCGATCTCACCTACTTCGGGCGCACCCAGCCGGCGGAGGTCATCCTCGACTCCATCATCAACCCCTCGGCCGACATCGCCCTCGGCTATGATGCCAGCCACCTCGTCGCCGCCGACGGCACCATCATCGACGGCATCGTCATCCAGAGCGGCGATCCGGTGATCATCAAGTCCATCGGCGGCATCGTCCAGACCGTGCCCAGGTCCAAGATCAAGTCGCTGACCAAGATGAAGCGCTCGCTGATGTTCAGCGCCGAGATGATGGGACTCACCCCGCAGTCGCTCGCCGACATCGTCGCCTATCTGAAGTCCGACACGATCAAATAGCGGTTGGCACGCCCCCCGACGGCCTGCGCCCCCATGGGCGGCTGGCTGGCCGGATGGGGACGGCAGCCCGCCACGTCATGCAGGCGCTGAGCGTCCGCTGAGCTCGGCGGCGAGCCGCGCGGTGTCGAGCTCCCCTTCCCAGGCCGAGACCACCAGGGTGGCCATGCCATTGCCGATGTGGTTGGTGACCGCTCGCGCCTCGCTCATGAAGCGATCGACGCCGAGGATGAGCGCGAGCCCCTCCACCGGTATGCTCGGCACCACCGTCAAGGTGGCGGCGAGGGTGACGAAGCCGGATCCGGTGACGCCCGCAGCCCCCTTGCTGGTGAGCATCGCCACGCCCAGGAGGGTGAGCTGCTCGCCCAGGGTCAGCTCGATGCCCAGCGCCTGGGCGACGAACAGCGAGGCGAGGGTGAGGTAGATGTTGGTGCCGTCGAGATTGAAGGAATAGCCGGTCGGCACCACCACGCCGACCACGCTGCGTGGGCAGCCGAGCCGCTCCAGCTTGACCATCAGCGGCATCAGGGCCGATTCCGATGACGAGGTGGCGAGCACGGTCATCACCTCGTCCCTGATGTAGATGATGAAGCGCACGATGTTGACCTTGCACATCCAGCCGATCGCACCCAGGACCACGAGTATGAACACCAGGCAGGTCAGGTAGAAGGTGCCGATCAGCAAGGCCAGCGGCTTGAGCGCCTCGAGTCCGAATGTGCCCATGGTCACCGCCATCGCCGCCCCTGCCCCCAGGGGGGCGAGCATCAGCACCAGGCGGATGACGGCGAAGAAGGCCAGATTGGCGCTCTCGAGGAAGGTCGTCACCGCGCGTCCCCGTTCGCCCAGACCGGCCAAGGCGATGCCGAAGAGGATGGCGATCAGCAGCACCTGGAGGATGCTGCCGTCGGCGGTGAAGGCGCCGAAGAAGGTCTTGGGGATGATGCCGAGCAGATGCTCGGCGATGCTCTGGCCATGCGCCTTGCTGACGTACTCCGCCGTCCTGGCGGTGTCGAGGGCATGACGGTCCGCATGCATGCCCGCACCGGGCTTGATGACATTGGCCAGCGTCAGGCCGATGCACAGCGCGATGCTCGAGACCACCTCGAAGTAGATCAGCGCCTTGGCGCCAACCCGTCCGAGCTTGCGCAGATCGCCCATCACCGCGATGCCGAGCACCACCGAGCAGAAGATCACCGGCGTGATGACCATCTTGATCAGGCTGATGAAGCCGTCGGCGACCGGCTTCAACGCCACGCCAGCCTCGGGATGCAGCGCACCGAGCAGCCCGCCGACGACCATCCCGATCAGCACCAGGAGATAGAGCCGCCCAGATGCGGGGGTGCGTACCGGAGCGTCAGCCGCGGGCGTGTGGGGTGGAAGCTCGCTCACCGGCATCCGCGCACGCTCAGCCTGCTCATCCGTCCTGTCCCTTGGCATCCAGCTGCCACAGGGCATCGAGCGCGGCGCTCTTGATCGCATCGCTGACGGTCGGGTAGTTGAACACCGAATCGGTGAGGTCGGTAATGGTCCCGCGCAGCCGGATGCACATCATGGTGATGTGGATGATGTCGGTGGCACGTGCGCCGATGCAGTGCGCGCCCAGCAGCAGTCGAGATGCGCGATCGAAGACCAGCTTCAGCAGGCCGTTGTCGCCGCTGATGATGCCCCGCGCGGTGTTGCCGATCTCGCATCGGCCCACCACCACCGCCGTCCCGGCAGCCCGCGCCTCGGATTCGCTCACGCCGACGGTGCTGATCTCGGGGATGGTGTAGATGCCATAGGGCAGGATCTTCTGCGGATCGGTGCCCTCCTTGCCGAACAGCTCGCGCACCGCGGCGCGACCCTGGTCCCAGCTGGTGGCGGCCAGCGCCGGGAAGCCGATCACGTCACCGGCGGCGGCGATATGCGGCACATTGGTGTGGTAATCCTTGTCGACCTTGATGGTGCTGCGCTGATCGCAGGCCACGCCGGCCTTGGCGATGTCGAGGCGGTCGGCGTTGGAGGTCCGGCCGCTGGCATACAGGACCGCTTCGGCGGTGAGCGTGCGCCCGTTCGCCAGGACCACCTGTGCCTGGCCGTCCTTGAGGGCGACGCTGCTGATGGCTACCCCCAGCTCGAGGGTCAGGGGGCGCTTGGCGATCTCGCGATGGAGGAAGGCGATGATCTCCTGGTCGATGAATGGCAGATGGACGTTCTTGCCCTCGACCAGCTGGACCGGGATGCTGAGGTTGCTGAAGATGGTCGCGTACTCGCTGCCGATCACCCCTCCGCCGACGACGATCAGGCTCTTGGGCAGGCGCTCCAAGGTGAGGATCTCGTCGCTGTCGAACACCTGCTTGCCATCGAAGGGGATGGTGGCAGGCCGCAGCGGCCGGCTGCCGCAGGCGATCAGCAGGTGGTCGCTGGTGAGCCGGAGCGCCTCTGTCGTGCCCCCGCCGAGTTCGACCGTATGGTCATCGAGGAAGCGGGCCGTGCCATTGAAGACCTGCACTCCTGCGCGCTCCATCAGGCTGCGCATGCGCGCCGCCTCGCGCGAGATCACATAGCGGACCCGGTAGGTGAAATCCTGCATGGTGATCGGATGATCGTCATGGATGCTGATCGGCGGGAGGAAGGCGTGATCGATGGCATGCGACAGCGCCAGGCTGCTTTCGCGCAGGGTCTTCGATGGCAGGGTTCCGGTATGGCAGCAGTTGCCGCCCAGATCGATGCGGCTATCGATCAGCGCCACCATCTTGCCCATCCGTGCCGCCTCGGCAGCACCGCTTTCGCCCGCCGGTCCGCTCCCGATGACGATCAGGTCGAAGGAGGTCTTCATGCCGGCAGGCTAGTCGGCAAAGCCAGCGCCACAATCATAGCCCGCCATGCCGGCAGGAACGGCTGTGATCTCCGTCGCCGGCGAGCGGGTGAGGATCAGAAGCGCGTCCCCAGGACGAGCAGGCAGGCGAAGCCGCCGACGCTGCGCCTGGTATCGGTGACGGTCTCCCAGTTGCCGTCGGAGCCGACGTAGCTCGAGGTCGCGCTCGTCTTGGTGAAGCGGTAGGGCACCTCGATCCCGACCTGGTAGGCCGAGGCGAAGGTGCCGTACAGGGCGATGCGTCCGCCATATTCATAATAAGCCGAGCCGTGGCGCAGGGCGTTGAACCCCAGACCATCCTCGCTGGCGCGTCCCTCGCCGCCGAACAGCGTCGCCTCTGCATGGAGGATGTCGCCCAAGCGCAGGGCATACCCCATCACGCCATCGGCGACGGGCGACCACAGGGTGGTGTTATGGTCGCTGTTGGTGAAGTGGGCGCGGTTGAGCGCGAGGTCCACCCCGAGCACCAGGCCGCCACCATCGCCGAAGGCGATATGGCACCATTCCAGCTCGATCCGGCCATTGGAATCGGCATTGGTGGCCAGGGAGGTGGTATAGGTGGGCGCCGCGGAATCCACCGTGGGCGCCGCCTGCTTGTAGGCGTCCGACAGGATGCCGGCCTTCAGCCTCAGGTCGTTGACGTCGATGTCCTCGGCCGGCAAGAGGCAGATGCCGCCGAGCGACAGCGCCAGCACCATGATCTCTGAGCGGGACATAGGATCCTGCATCGTGGATACCGGAGCGGGCCCGCCAGCTGCCCTGCTGGCACGTCGCAGGGTGCCAACGGCACCCTTGGGTGCAAGGTGCTGGACTGGCTGTCATCCCCTCACCGCGCGGCCGTCGACAGCCTGAATCGGTCGTATCGCTTGCATCAGGGGGTGGATCATGCTGCAATCAGCCCCCCTCACCAAGGCCCCCTGCCCTATGCGCTCCTTGTCTTCCTTGTCGTCGATGCTGCTCGTGCTGAGCCTGTTGACCGGCTGCTATACCAACCCCCATCCAACCGATGGGCCGGTGCTCCAATACGCCACGCAGTTGACCTCATCCGACCTGACGCCTGGCCTGAATGATGGCGTTACCCTGAGCTTCTCCATTCAGAGCCTGGCCGAGAGCGCGATCAACAACGTGCCCTGGATCATCTTCCTGGACGGCGATTTGAACGCCGTGGTCGCCTCCGGAACGATCGGTTCCATCCCCGGGGGTGGGATCACGCCCCTGATCTCCAGCGCCGTTCCCGCTCCCGCTGGCGGGGGAACGCACATCTACACCGCCGATATCGATCCCTCGAACCTCCTGCTGCAACGCGACACCGCCAGCAATTTTTCCTCGCTGACCCTGACCTTCGCCGACTTCGATCTCTCGATCGACGTCCCACCCTCCCTGACGCCCGCCAATCCGACCACGACCACGCCGATCACGGTCAGCTTCTCCATCCTGAATACCGACACCTCGGGCAATGGCACCACCGCCGTCAATGTCGGTTACCAAGTGCTCGAAGGCCTTACCATCCTGGCCAGCGGCACCGTCACCAGCATCGCCGCCAACGCCAGCGTCGGCGTTGACGCGGTGATACCGGCCGCAACCGCCGGATTGCATGAATACACGGTGGTGATCAACCCCGGCGATGTCATCCTCGAGCAGGATTACACCAACGACTCGATGTCGGTTGACGTGACCATCCCAGTCGCCAACTGACCGGCATCGTCCCCGGGCTTTGGTCCAAGCCACTGCGCCCGCTCGTCAGACCCTCATCGGCGACCGTGCGCATCCCCGGGTGCTCCGATCGCCAGCACCCCCCATGGGGATTGCTGTCCGGTCTGGAGGAAGGTGGTCTGGATGACGCGTGCGAAGGCCAGGAATTCCTGCCAGGAACTGGGCTTGGTGACGAAGTGTTCGACGCCGAAGCGCCGATACTCCTGGGTGACCTGCGGCGAGATCGCGGTCGATATGACGGCCACGTGCAGCTGCTGATGGGTGGGATTGGCGCGGATGAAGCGCAAGAGCTCGCTTGGGAATTCGCCATCCATCATCGCATCGAGCAGCAGGACGCTGAACGAGCGCTGGGCGAAATGAGCCACCTGGAGTTCGCCAACCGCCTGCTGCACATTCGGGACCGAATGGACGGCTAGGGTCGGCGCTTCGCTGTGGAAGGCCTCGGTGAACAGCTCCCGGTCGCCGGCGCTGTCATCGACAATGAGTATGCGCGGAGTGGTCATCACCACGCTCCAGCTCGTCGCGGGGGGCAGGCGCGGATGCGCCGACGCGAGGATGGCGCCTCGGCGCATCCGATACGGCCGCTGCGCCTGCAGCAGCCTGCCATCTGCTCCACCGTGAGCCCGTGGCAGTCGTCGGATGGATTGCCGCAGCTGGGTGGCTGCAAGCACAGGACCATGCCCGTGCCCAGTGGTGGTGATCGCCTCATCATGGAGCATCCTTGCTCGAGTGCGCTCAACGGTCAGAGCGTGGTCATCGTTTCAGATGATACCGCTCACCCATGTGGGTGCTGCCTGAAGGTCCTGCTGCCTGCAGGACGTCCCGCTCCGTGCCGGCCTTACTGGGTGATGGGCGCCACGGTCCCAATGCTTGCGGTAGCTGGTCGCGCATGCGATAGCTGCAACGTCGCTCGTGCCAAGCGTGGGACGTCCCCGATCATCTCGGCGGCTTCTCTGAGGCGGGTGACGCAGCTCCGTGCCATGGTCCTATTTCCGCTCGGCGGCTCCCGATGAGCGATACATCTGGTCGAATTGCTCACCGAGCTCGAGAATCGGCTTTCTCCGCCAGTCGAGCAGGTAGCCCACAAATCCCGCCTTGTTCTCCTCCTCGATCGCCTGGATGCCGAGCGCTGCGTTCGCGGTCGCGACCGCTTCGCCACCGGGCGCGGCAGAGATCGTCGCGATGCCCCGGGTGGCACGATCATACTTGCTGAACAGCAGGCCGCCGTCAGCGCTGCCGCGATCATAGCCGTGCACCAGACCGAGATAGTAGGTCAGGCCCAGCAGCAAAGCCGTGGCGATCAGGAGTCCTTTGTAGTAATGCGGGATCATGAGCCGTATCCTGTCTGCCGTTGTACTATGGGATGGGCCTGGTGGAGGCAACGCCAGAGGATGGCGTGGCTGAACGGTTGGCCATGCTGCTGAGGGGCCAGGGCACCCACACCGCCATGATGCAGGGAGGGCTGCCTTCGGCCTTGGCCCGCGGGACGGGAATGGCCGGAACGCCAACGCCCGCGAATGGACCGCTTGGTTGCACGACCCCCTTCCCACCTCCCGTCATCCTACAAAAAAACCCGGATTGCTCCGGGTTTTCTCGCGGTCCATGACCGTACGCGCCGCTCAGGCGTCGTAATAGAGGTAGAACTCGTAGGGATTCGGGCGGAGCTTCAGCGGCTCGATCTCGGCTTCGCGCTTGTAGGCCACATAGGCCTCGAGCATGTCCTCGGTGAAGACATCGCCCGCGGTCAGCCAGGCCTTGTCCTCTTCCATGGTCGCGATCGCCTCCTCGAGGCTCTTGCAGGTCGACGGGATCTGCGCCAGCTCCTCAGGCGGCAGGTCGTAGATGTTCTTGTCCATCGGCTTGCCCGGATCGATCTGATTCTTGATGCCATCGATGGCGGCCATCAGGATGGCCGCGGTGACCAGGTACGGGCTGCCAGCGGAATCGGGGCAGCGGAACTCGAAGCGCCGTGCCTTGTCGCCCTGCACGAACGGGATGCGGATGGAGGCCGAACGATTGTTGGCCGAGTAGGCGAGGTTGACGGGCGCCTCGTAGCCCGGCACCAGGCGGCGGTAGCTGTTGGCGCTGGGATTGGTGAATGCCTGGATCGACTTGCCGTGCTTGAGGATGCCGCCGATCGCCCACATGGCGTTCTGCGACAGCTTCGAGTAGACATTGCCGGCGAAGGTGTTCTTGCCTTCCTTCCAGATCGACATGTGGTTGTGCATGCCGCTGCCGTTGTCGAAGAACATCGGCTTGGGCATGAAGGTCGCCGTCTTGCCATGCTGGAAGGCGGTGTTCTTGGCCGCGTACTTGTACAGATGGACGAAGTCGCCCGCGGTGACCGCGGTGCCGAACTTGATGCCGATCTCGCATTGTCCTGGGCTGGCCACCTCATGGTGATGCAGATCGACCTCGAGGCCCATGGTCTGCATGTTGGTGGTGATCTCGCTGCGGATGTCGAACAGGGAGTCGGCCGGGGAGGCCGGGAAGTAGCCCTGCTTGTGGCGGACCTTGTGGCCCTGGTTGATGCCATCATCCACTCCCATGTTCCACGGCGCTTCGTTGGAATCGAGGTAGTAGAACGAGGCGTTGGGCTGGCTCTGGTAGCGGATCGAGTCGAAGATGAAGAATTCCGGCTCGGGGCCGAAGTAGGCGACGTCACCGGCTCCGGTGGCCTTGAGGTAGGCGAGCGCCTTGTAGGCGATGCCGCGCGGGTCGCGCGAGTAGCGCTGGCCGGTGCGGGGGTCGTAGATGTCACCGAAGAAGCTGATGGTCGGCTGCTCGCGGAAGGGGTCGATGAACACCGAGGCCGGGTCCGGCTTGATCAGCATGTCCGACTTCTCGATGCCCTGCCAGCCGCGGATCGACGACCCATCGAATGGCAGGCCTTCATCGAACAGATCCTTGGTCAACCGATGTGCCGTGATGGTGAAATGCTGGAGTGTTCCGAACAGATCGCCGAACACGATGTCGACATACTTGGCGCCGTGATCCTTGGCGAGTTGCAGGGCTTTGTCTACGCTCATACGTTGCTCCTATGAGGGAAGGGCTGTGGGTGCAGTGGACTGCGGTGGAAAGAGGCGGGCCGGCAGGCTAGCCAGCCCTCGGTAGTGGGCAAGGCGCCGACTGAGAGGTGTGTGAGTATCTGATTGAAAAATGAACTTGGGATGGTCCCCGCGCGGGACGGCCCCCGGCCGGCCCCGTGCGCAGGCACGGGGCCCGGGTGGCGTTCAGATGGCCTCGGGGCCGCGTTCACCGGTACGGATGCGGATGCAATCCTGCAGCGGCATGATGAAGATCTTGCCGTCGCCGACCTTGCCCTCTTCGCCGGTGCGGCCGGCCTTGATGATGGCATTGACGGTCGGCTCGACGAACTCGTCATTGACCGCGATCTGCAGCTTGACCTTGCGCAGGAGATTGACGGTGTATTCGTGACCGCGGTAGATCTCGGTGTGTCCCTTCTGCCGGCCGAAACCCTGGACGTCGCTGATGGTCAGTCTGACAACTTCCACCTCGTTCAGGGATTCCTTGACGGCCTCGAGCTTCGATGGCTGGATGATGGCTTCGATCATTTTCATGGGTTGGTTTCCTTAGACCTGGTCCTGATGGGTGGTGGATGGGTTCGGGAGGCGTTCTGCAGGGAACTACCTCGGTGTGGGAGGGTGCGTTGTCAACCGGAGAGGACGTAGCCTTCCTCGCCATGCTGACTGAGATCGAGTCCTTCGTCTTCCTGCTCCTTGGTCACGCGCAGGCCGAGAGTGTATTTGATGGCCGCCAGGATGATCGACGAGCCGACCGCCGACAGGATCACCGCGACCAGCACCGCCTTGGCCTGTCCCAGCACGACGCTGGTGGTGCCATTGACGATCGAGATGTACAGATCGGGATTGGCGCTCTGGATCGCCGGATTGGTGTCGATGCTGAAGAATATGCCGGTGGCGATCGCACCCCACATGCCGCCGATCGCGTGGACGCCGAAGGCGTCAAGCGCGTCATCATACCCCAGGCGGTGCTTCATGACGCCCGCGCTGGTGAAGCACAGCACACCGGCGACGAAGCCGAGGGCGATGGCCCCCATGGGGGTGACGAAGCCCGAGGCGGGCGTCACCGCCACCAGGCCTGCGATGGCGCCGGAGATGGCACCCAGCACGGTCGGCTTGCCGCGGAAGATCCATTCGGCCAGCGGCCAGCCGATCGCGGCCGCCGCGGTGGCGAAATGGGTGTTGGCGAAGGCGATCACCGCCAGGCCGTTCGCCTGCAGGGCCGAACCGGCATTGAAGCCGAACCAGCCGACCCACAGCAGCATCGCGCCGGTGAAGCTGAGCGTCAGGTTGTGCGGCATCATGGGCGTGTGCGGATAGCCCTTGCGCTTGCCGAGGAACAGGGCGGTCATCAGGGCCGCCACCCCCGAGCTGATGTGCACCACCGTACCGCCGGCGAAGTCGAAGGCCGCAGACTTGACCGCCGGGAAGTTCCAATTGAAGAAGCCGTTCTCGCCCCAGACCATGTGCGCCAAGGGGCAGTAGACCAGGATCAGCCAGAGGGAGCTGAACAGGCACATGGCGCTGAACTTCATGCGTTCGGCATAGGCACCGCAGATCAGCGCCGGGGTGATGATCGCAAACATCAGCTGGAAGAGCATATAGGTGCCGTGGTTGATGCTCGCGCAGTACGGCGCGTACGCGCCCGGCACCAGCGCCCCCGGCGGCGTCTTGATCGACACCTTGCCGTCCTTGTCGGTGGACAGCTCGACCTTGGTGCGTGAGGAATCAGTGATCACATGGTCGAGGCAGGCATAGGAGAAGCCGCCCCAGAAGGATGCCGACGGCAGCGCCTTGGTCTCGGTCTGGACCACCCCCTTGTCATCCTTCAGCACATGGCCCTGGTCATCCTTCTTGTCCACCGTCTCGGTCGCCCCCGGGCCGAAGGCGATGGAGTAGCCGATGAAGGCCCAAAGGAGGGAGACCAGGCAGGCGATCATCAAGGACTGCATCATCGTGCTCAGGACGTTGCGCTTGCGCACCAGGCCGCCATAGAAGAGCGCCAAGCCAGGAAGCGTCATCAGCAGCACCAGGGCGCTGGAGACCAGCACCCAGGCGTTGTCTCCGGTATTCAGGGCATTCTCGCTGACCGAATCGTTCGCCGCCTTGGCCAGCGCCTCGACCGCGGCAAGGCGCTCCTCGACCGTCTTGGGCTTGTCAGCGGGTGCCGGAGCCGCGGCGGAGGCAGCCGGGGCCGCGGCCGGGGTCACCGGAGCCGCTGAGCCAGGGGTGTCTTGAGCCCAAGTACTGGCACCGCATAGCAGCATGACGGTGGCGCAGGACATGAGGACCAGACGACGCATGGACAGAGATCCTTCGCGGTGAGAACCCGTGCTGGGAATGACGCATGGGCATCTCCTCTTGGCAAACGCCTCGCCCAAATATGCGAGAGGCCCCGACATAACATCGTAAATTGTTTTATAATAAGATGTTAGATAATAAACTGCGCCTCTGGTCTTGGCCTTGTTGCATCATTCGAACTGCTGTAACCGTACGCAGGCGGTCATTTTTCCGCTCAATTATTGCGCACCTAGACAGTTTTTCCCGTGCGGTGGTCTGCCAACCGGTATGCGGGGGGCGCTCGCAGAGCCGCCTTCGATGTCCGCTGCGGGGCATCGAGAGCGCTGACCAGACCCGGCCAGTGGCCGGTGGCCTGGTAGCAAGTTCTTCCCTGCCAAGGCGTTTGGGCATATGGCCACAGCGCTCCCTACTGACACACGGGGGCTGGATGCGTGGATCCGCGAATTGTGGGTCCCTGCCATGGACCTACGGTGGCCCGGCGCTGCACCGTACCGGTCAATGCAAGGGGTCTTGTCCATGGACTACAGCCAGCAACCACGCACACCGGGATGGATGGTCGGGCTTTTCATCATCTTCGCCCTCGCCACCGGCGTCACCTTCGGCCTCTTCATCTATCACCATGCGGTGAAGGCGGCCTACCGCGAGCAGTACGTCCACCTGCAAGGCTCGATCAAGGATCTGCGTGCCTATGAGGGCAAGCTGACCTCCGAGATCCAGCCCCTGGAAACCCAGATCCAGATGAAGCGCACCCTCGCCGCCAGTCTCGACACCTCGGATAAGCAGACCATCGAAGACGTCAATCGCCTGGTGGAGACCAACAAGCAGCACCTCAAGGCCATCTCGGATGCCATCGACAAGGAGCAGAGCACCTATCTCGGCCTGCTGAAGGACGCCAAGGACCGGCGCCAGGAGCTCGGTCAGGAAGAGCAGCGCGCCATGACCAACGAACGCGATTTCGACGAGAAGCGCGCCGGATTGCGCCAGAAGATCGAGGCCCTCTCCCAGGATATCGAGTCGGTCAAGAAGAAGGGCCGCCAGGCGAATGCCGACCTGGATGTGCGCGTCGCCGAGCTCGAGGACCGCGTGCGCGAGCTGACCCAGCAGCGCGAAGTCGATGCCAAGGAGCTGCGCAGCGACGGTCAGATCATCGAGAGCCAGGCGGCGGATGGCTTCGTCGTCATCAATCGCGGCCATCGCGAGAATCTGCGCCTCGGGACGCGCTTCTCGGTGTTCAACCGCCATGGCGGCAAGAACGTCATCAAGGGCGTCATCGAGGTCACCAAGGTCGACGAGCAGGTCGCCGTCGCCCGCGTGCTTTCCGAGAATGACGGCAACGATCCGATCATCGTCAATGATCAGCTGGCCAATCCGGTCTATGATCCGTTCAAGATCCGCGGCTTCGCCGTGCGCGGGGATTTCAACCATTTCAGCAAGGATGAGCTCAAGCGCTTCATCCTCGAATCCGGCGGCCGCTACGATGAGGAGCTGACGACCAACACCGATTTCCTGGTCGCCGGCGATCGGTGCGATCCGTCACTGCAGCAGGCGATCAAGCTCGGCATCAGCATCCTCAGCGAGGAGCAGCTCATCGAGAGCCAGCTCTTCCGCCTGCCTCAGACCTCTGGCGGAAAGTAAGGAGCGCCCCGTGTCCAACTATCGCATTCATCCGATGATGATCAGCGGCTTGGTCCTGCTGGTGGTGTTCACCCTGGTGTTCACCTTCCTGGTCATCCATGAGAGCACGCAGATCACCGAGATGCTCGAGGGCGGTACCGGTGAGGGCGCCGCCGGCAAGGCGACCCTGACCAAGCTCAAGTCCGACGAGGCCGAGGAGCTGCGCAAGATCGCCAATGCGGAGAATGCGATCCAGGTACGCAAGCGCGAGCTCTTCCGCGACGACCTGGCGCTCAACCAATACCGCTACTACATGAACGGCAACAAGGTGCTGGCTGGCGTGTCCACCCCCGACAACAAGACCCTGGATGGCAAGCCGCTGAACGACAGCGATTGGGTGGTCGCACGCGATTCCATCGCGATGTCAGTGAAGACCATGGAGTCCCTGCGCGCCGAGCATGAGAGCGACGTGCGGCAGAAGTACACCCTGCTCGAAGCCCAGATCAAGAATCGCCAGGACGAGCTCCAGGCGGTGCTCAAGCGCATCAATGACCAGGAGGCCCAGCTCCAGGAGGACAGCAAGCGACTGAGCGAGCAGCTCGACCTGCTGACCAAGGAGAAGGACAAGGCCGAGAAGGCCAACCGCGAGGATTACAGCCGCCGTGCGACGCGCATCGGCCAGCTCGAAGACCGCATCCGCAGCCTGCTGGAGCTGGAACTGCATTGGCTCAAGGACCTGGAACCCGAAGGCCAGGTCCTCGAAGTCAGCCCGGATTCACCGCATCTGGTCATCAACCTCGGCTCGGCCGACCGCGTCACGCCCGGTCTGGTCTTCGAAGTCTTCCAGTACGATCATGGCAAGTACGTCGATAAGGGCCTGGTCGAAGTGGTCCAGACCCAGGCGCAGATCTCCACCTGCCGGGTGCTGAATGTGATCGATCCCAAGCGGTTCCCGCTGTCCAAGGAGGATTACATCGGCAATCCGGTGTTCAGCACCAAGCGCCCCAAGGTCTTCTTCGTCTCCGGCGAATTCAAGACCCACAACAAAGAGGACCTGGAGATGTTCATCCGCCAGACGGGTGGCATCGTGCGGGACAAGCTCAGCCCTGGAGTGGACTACCTGATCGCGGGCGACCGTTCCGACAAGGACCAGGACAATGCCCGCGAATACCAGATCCAGGCCATGACCGAGGCCCAGCTGCTCAAGTATGTCCGCCGCGCTTTCCAGCCCAAGTGACTTGCCCGCCTCGTCTTAGATGCCGCAGAGAGCTGATCGACGGTTGTTGTTGAAACAGCCCAGCCATCGCTAACCTTACTGATTAGTCACACCTAGGAGAATTCCATGCGTTACCTGCTCGTCCTGGCTTTCGGTGCCGTCCTCAGCCTCGCCGGAGCCGTCAACGCCTCCGCCGATGATCCTGTCAAGGCCGACAACACGGTCTGCCCGAACAGCGGCAAGCCGATCGACCCCTCGGTTCCGGCCATCACCGCCACCGACGCGTCGGGCAAGACGGTCCACATCGGCGCCTGCTGCAATAACTGCGCTGCGAAGATCGCCAAGGATCCCGGCAAGTACGCCGCCGCGGCTGAGGCCGACAAGAAGCTCTGAGCTGGCCGCCGCTGACGGTGGCGCCCGCTGTTCCTTCCACGACCTCGAGGATGACCTCGGGGTTGCGGTGTTTAACCCCGGCGCACTGCCCGGGGCCCTGCCCGACCGGTAGGCAGGGGGACGACGTCATACCCGCTGATCTCGCCACGCTCGAGCAGATGGTGCCCTAGCACCGCGATCATCGCCGCGTTATCGGCGCAATGGCGCGGTGCCGGCAGGTGCACCGTCAGACCCTGACGGTCAGCCTCGCCTGCCAGGCGCTGGCGCAGGGCACGATTGCAGGCCACCCCGCCACCCACGGCGATGGACGTGACGCCCTGCTGACGTGCCGCCAGCAGCAGCTTGGCGACCAGGCAGTCCACCACTGCCGACTGGAAGCTGGCGCAGGCATCGCGTACACCGGCGTCATCCAGGCTCAACGCATCGCGCCCGAGCGGGCCGCGGACCTGGTAGAGCAGGGCGGTCTTCAGGCCGGCGAAGCTCAGCCGGATGGTATCATCATGGATGAAGCTGCGCGGCAGATCGAAGGCGGCGGACGAGCCGCTAGTGGCCATGCGGTCGATGGATGGCCCTCCCGGATAGGGCAGTTCGAGCATCGCGGCGGCCTTGTCGAAGGCCTCGCCGGCTGCGTCATCGATGGTCCCGCCGAGGAGTTCCATGCGCCCGGGTGCCAGGCAGCGGTAGATATGGCTGTGTCCGCCTGATGCGACGAGCCCGACCAGGGGATAGCGCACCGGCGTCCCGCCCAGGTGCACGGCAGCGAGGTGGGCCTGGATATGGTCGACCGCGATCAGCGGGATGCGCAGGCGCGCCGCGATGACCTTCGCGGCGGTCACGCCGCAGAGCAGGCTCCCGATCAGGCCCGGCCAGGCGCCCACCGCGACGGCTTCCACCTGCGACAGCGCCAGCCCGGCCTGCTCCAACACCCGTTCGACCAGCCCCGGCAGGGCTGCGACATGGCCACGCGCGGCGATCTCCGGCACCACCCCTCCCCAGACGGCGAAATCGTCGGCCTGGCTGGCCACCGCCTCGCCCAGCAGCTCCTGACCATCGCGCAACAGGGCGGTGGCGGTGTCGTCGCAACTGCTCTCGATGCCCAGGACGATGCCCATGGCCGCAGCGTGACGGCCGCCGGTGCCTGGGCAATCCTCTGGCCATTCCTGGCATGCCGCCGGCCGCTGTCGCGGGCCCAATCGTGACTGCGCGCCGCAGGCGAGTGGTCCTGCGTGTACCACTTGCGGCTCTCCGCCTCCTGGGGTACCCTTTGATACCCTCATCCTGGATGGACCATGAGCCGCGGTATCAATGTCGATTACATAAATCCCTTCATCGAAGCCACCATCCACACCTTCCAGACGATGTGCGGGGTGACACCGGTGCGCGATCGGGTCTTCCTCAAAGGCGATGGCGAGGAGGTCTATGGGGTCAGTGGCATCATCGGCCTGGGCGGAGAAGCCACCGGGGCGGTGGTGCTCAACTTCCCTGAGCAGGTCGCGGTGCGCACGGTGAGCAAGTTCATCGGCGAGGAGATCACCTCGATCACCGCCGGTGTGGTGGACGGGGTCGGCGAACTGACCAATATCATCGCCGGCGACGCCAAGAACCGCCTCATCCAGAAGGGCTACAAATTCGAGATCGGGCTGCCCAAGATCGTCACCGGGCGCAGCTACATCACCGCCCAGAACAAATCGGTGCCGTGCCTGGTGGTGTCATTCGCCAGCGAGTTCGGCAAGTTCTGCCTCGAGGTCAGCCTGAAGAAGATCGGCTGAGCAGCATGCGCGTTCCACCGTGCTGCGAGCGGTCAGGCTGAGACGACCCTTCCGATCGCGCGTCACGGGACCACCGGAGGAGTAGGCGATGGTCGAGAAACCCACATCCAACGTCGCCGTCGCCCGCGTCTTCGACACCGAATCGATCCATCGCGACAAGATGTGCAATCTTGGCGAGCTCACCGCCGGCATCGCCCATGAGCTGAACAATCCGATCGGCTACATCTCGAGCAACCTCAATACCCTGCGCCGCTATTCGCAGATCCTCTGCGAGCTCATCGGCGATGCCGAGAAGGACATCGAGCCCGGCGCACGCCTGCGCTGGCAGGAGCGCTTGCAGCTGGTGCGCTGGGACTTCATCCGCAATGATCTCACCGATCTGATCGAGGAGACCCGCCAGGGCGCCAACCACCTGAAGGACGTGGTCAACGACCTCAAGACCCTGTGCCGCACCTCGATGTCCTGCGAGCAGGGGATACCGGATGGCTGCGTGCGCAGCGCGCTGACCGTGCTCTCGCACCAGCTCAAGCACCGCTTCACCGTACGCGATGCGCTCGCTGCGCCTGAAGCCATGCTGATGGTCCGTTCACAGATCATCCAGCTGATCATCAACCTCATCCACAATGCCATCCAGGCCCTCGGCGATAAGGGCGGCACCATCCTGGTGCGCTCGCAGCAGGCCGATGGCCGCACCTCCATCGCGGTCGAGGACAGCGGTCCGGGCGTCGACCCGGCGCTGCGCGCCCAGATCTTCACCCCCTTCTTCACCACCAAGAGCAGCGGCACCGGCCTGGGGCTGGCGATCGCCGCGCAGATCGCGCGCAACCATGGCGGCGACATCCGCTGCGAGGAGAGCGCCGAATTGGGCGGGGCGCGCTTCGCGGTGGAGATCAGCGGCTGGACGGATGGCAGGCAGTGAAGGAACGCGTCCTGCTCGTCGATGACGAGCCGCCCATCCTGCGTTCCCTGGCCCGTCTGCTGGCCTTCGAACCGTACGCGCTGGTGGTCGCCAGCACCGGGAAGGAGGCGTTGGAGCTGCTGGACCAGGCGGCGACAGCGGTGATCCTGAGCGACTACCACATGGCCGGCATGGGGGGTGCCGAGCTGCTGCGGGCGGCACGGCTGCGCAGTCCGGACACCAGCCGCATCCTCTTCAGCGGCCATATCGATGTCGAGCTGATCCGCTCCGCCGTCAATGCCGGTGAGGTCTACCGCTTCCTGACCAAGCCGTGGAATGACGATGAGCTGCTGCTCGCGGTCCGCCATGGCGTCGAACGCTGCCAGCTGATGCGCCACAACCGCCTGCTCAACCAGCGCTCGGAGGAGCAGAACGGCCAGCTCAAGCGCTTCAATGCCGAGCTCGAGCTGATGGTCGCCAGCCGCACCGAGGCGCTCGAGCTGCGCAACCGCGCCCTGACGCTCAGCCAGGAGGTCCTGGACGGCCTGCCGGTCGCGGTCATCGGCGTCGCCCCTGATGGCCAGGTGGCGCTGGCCAACGACATGGCGCGGCGGATCTTCCCCGGCCTGCTTCCCGGCGAATCGGCCAATGCCAGCCTGCCCGAGCCCTTCTGGGCCTGGAGCGCGGGCGCCTTCAAGGAAGGCTCGTCGCTGATGGTCCATGGTCCGCTCGGGCCGATGCGTTTCGAGATCATGTCGCTGGGCGATCGCGGCCTGGTGATGACGGCGATCCCCCTCGACCAGTCGGAGGAGTCGCCCTCCGGCGAACATCCGCATCTCGGTTCCCCGCGGCTGCCGCCATGACCTCGCCGGCGGTCGTCATCATGGTGGTCGACGACGACATCAACGTGCTCAAGGCGCTCACGCGCCTCGACCTGGGCGCCCAGTTCTCGCTGCGCACCTGCTCGACCACCGCCGAGGCGCGCTCCGCCCTCGCCCTCGACGACGCGGATGTCGCGCTGGTCGATCAGCATCTCGGGCTGAATGAACCGAAGGGCCTGGACTTCCTCGCCGAACTGCGCGAACGCGATCCGGATTGCTTCCGCATCATCTTCACCGGTGCCGCCGACCTCGATTTCGCCGTCAATGCGATCAATCATGGACTGATCGACGCCTTCCTGGTCAAGCCCTGGTCGACCGAGCACCTGATGGCGCTGCTCAACCAGGGTGGCGAGACATCGCTGCTGCGCCGCCACAATCGCCAGCTCGGACAGGAGCTGTCGAGCCGCAATGCCGCCCTCGAATCGCTCAATCTGCAGCTCGAGCGCATGGTCGAGGAGCGCACCGCGCATCTGCGCCTGACCCTCGAGCAGCTGAAGGAGAAGCAGCACGAGCTGGTCCGACTCGAGACCCAGGGCGCGGTGTCGCAGATCGCCCGCGGCCTGGCCCATGAGCTCAACAATCCACTCGCCGCCATCCTCGGCTACGCCCAGCGGATGCAGCGCAATCTCGTCGCCGATGCCGACTCCTCGCAGCGCCTCGAGGTCATCCTGCGCGAGGTCGAGCGCTGCCGCGGCTTGGTCGAGCAGCTGCGCAACCTCGCTGCGCCCCTGGACGAGACCGCGCTTCCCTACCAGAGCGAGCAGGCCCTCGCCCAGGCACTGGCGCGGCTGCAGGCCAGCGACATCGTCCCGCCTGAGTGCATCGTGCTCGGTCATATCCCCCCGGTGCTCGCCGCCCCGCGGTCGCTCGCGCGCGTCTTCGAGCAGATCCTCGACAATGCCCGGCTCGCCGGTGCGTCGACCTGCTGGTTCAGCGCCCAGACCAGCGGGGAGCGCATCAGGCTGATGATCGAGAACAATGGCGAGACGCCGAGCGACGAGGTGATTCGCGGGGCGGTGCGCCCCTTCTTCACCACCCGCGCGCATCTCGGCCGGCGGGGCCTGGGTCTGGCCATCTCATCGGCGCTGCTGCGCGAGCAGGACGGCACCATCGATCTCAATCTGCGCCAGGATGGCACCCCCGGCGCCTGCTGCGCCGTCACCCTGCCCGCCCCGGTCGAGATGCCGCTGAACCTCGGCAACGAGCTCAGCCAGGCGCCCAGCGGCGCGGTGCTGATCGTCGATGACAATCCGATGATCACCGAGCTGCTCGAGGACTGCCTCAGCGATGCCGGCCTCGCGGTAGTGGTGGTCTCGTCGATGGCCGCCGCGCTGACATCGATCGAGCAGCACGCCATCCGTGCGGTCATCGCCGATGTCCATCTCAACGGTGCCAACGGCATCGATCTGCTCCACCGCCTGGTGGCGCGCCAGCCCGCTCTGGGGGGGCATGTCGCCCTGATCACCGGTGACAACGACAGCCACACCCTGTCGAAGCTCGCCGCGCAGTCAGGCGTGCCGGTGCTGGCCAAGCCCTTCCGCCTGGAGCAGATCCACAAGCTGGTACGCGAGATCCTCTGAGCAGCGGGCGTGCGGTGCGCGTGGGGCGTGGGTCAGGGCGATCGGCTGCCCGGCCCAGGCGCATAGCGGCCTGGTGCATAGCCGAGCAGGCGGCTTTCCAGCAGGCGCGTCGCGAGATCATCGCCGGGCCGGGCATATTGGACATAGGGCCAGATCGCGATCGACCCGCGGCTGTCGAAATGACCGAGCACTTCGAGGTAGCGCGGCGCCAGCAGGCGGGCGAGGTCGTCGCAGATGACCCGGCAGACGTCCTCATGGAAGTCGCCATGCATGCGGAACCCCCCGAGGTACTCCTTCAGCGATTTGCTCTCCACCAGCAGCAGCGCAGGGATGTAGTTGAGGTAGATCTCCGCCCAATCGGGTTGCCCGGTCACCGGGCAGAGGCTGGTGAAGCGCAGGCAGTTGTTGGACACCCACATGGTGTCGATGACGAAGTCGCGCTTCAGCGTCAGCGGCACCGCCTCGAGCAGTTCCGGCTTGTAGGTGAAGGAGGCCTTGCGGCGCTTGCCCAGGGTGGCGGTCGGCAGGTGCTGCGGATGGCGGTGCGAGGAGCGGTTCATGGATCACCGTGCGAGGGCTGGGGAGCGGGGATGGTAGGCGTCCTGCGCACCAGGGTACGGAAAACCAGGGCACCGGACTGGCTGCGTTCGCGCTCCAGCCAGTCCTGCTCATCGAACTCCGGGAAATGCGCGTCGCCGCTGCACTCGCGCTGGATCTCGGTCAGGTACATTATCGTCACCAGGGGCAGCGCGAGGCGGTAGATCTCGGCGCCGCCGATGATCATCGGCTCCGCATCGGTGGTGCGTGCCGCTTGAATCGCGCCGGCGAGATCGCCGCTCACCTCGAAGCCCGGCAGCGACAGCCCGGCACTGCGCGAAATGACCAGGTTGCGCCGTCCCTTCAGCGGCTTGAACCCCAGGGACTGTGCGGTCCGGCGCCCCATGATGACGGCATGACCGGCCGAGAGGCGCTTGAAATGGCGCAGATCCTCCGGTTCCTTCCAGGGGAGTGAGCCGTGATCGCCGATCACGCGGTTGCGCGACATCGCGGCGATGAGGGACAAGGGCGGGGCCATGGCGGGCATGCGCTGTCATGGCAGGAGAACCGGGAACGGCAAGCATACGCGCGTGACGGAGCCGGCATGCCGCTGGTGGGTTCAAGAAGACCCGCACCACCGCCGGGTGAACCGGCCCCGACCGGTGACTGCGGTCGGGCTCAGATCGCGACCGCCGCCTTGATGCCCGGATGGGGGTCGTATCCCTCCACGGCGATATCGCCGAAATCGAAGGCGAAGAGGTCGGTCACCGCCGGATTGAGACGCAGACGGGGCAGGGGACGCGGCTCGCGCGTCAGCTGCAGGCGCGCCTGTTCACGGTGGTTGTTGTAGAGATGGGCATCGCCGATGGTGTGCACGAACTCGCCGGGGGTCAGCTGGCAGACCTGGGCGATCATCATCGTCAGCAGGCTGTAACTGGCGATGTTGAAGGGCACCCCGAGGAAAATATCGGCGCTGCGCTGGTACAGCTGGCAGCTCAGCTCGCCATCCTGGACGTAGAACTGGAAAAGCGTGTGGCAGGGTGGCAGCGCTACCTGATCGGCCTCTGCGGGGTTCCAGCCGGTGATGATCAGCCGGCGGCTGGCAGGATTGCGGGCGATCTCGGCCAGCATCCGCCGCATCTGATCGACACCATCCTGGTTGAAGGTGCCATCCGCACGCTTGGAGGCGCCGAAATTGCGCCATTGGTGCCCATAGACAGGACCGAGGTCGCCGGGCTGGCGGCCGAAGCGCGCGCACGATTCCGCGTCCGCCCACTCGTTCCAGATGGTCACCCCGTGCTCGATCAGCCATTGGTTGTCGGTACGGCCTTGGAGGAACCACAAGAGCTCGTAGATGATCGATTTGACGTGCACCTTCTTGGTGGTCAGCAGCGGGAACCCGCGCCGCATCCGGTCGCTGTCATCGCGGGCGGGCCGGAGATCGAAGCGCATCTGGTGCCCGAAGACGCCATGGGTGCCGATGCCGGTACGATCCTTGCGGGGGCGGCCATCCTCGAGCACGCGGGCCAGGAGGTCGAGATACGTCTTCACGCGGTTGGTTCTATCTCATGTACTCTCGAGGACCAGTGGAGTCGTGCCAGCACCGCGGCGGACCGTTCAGACTGCCATGGGGCTGTCCGCAAGGTCAATCAGGACATGAGCTTGAACGCGAGGATGACGCCTGCGATGGCGACCAGCCATGCCAGCCACAGCCACCACGGGATCGGCTTTGAGGCGGCCTCGATGGCCTGCGAGGCGGAGCGCTGGCGGGCCGCGCTGATCTCGGCCGAGCGGGAGCGGGCCTGGTTCAGGATCTGCTCCGACAGCTTCTCGTCGCGCGCCGGGATCTGATTCACCGCCCCGATCTGATCCCTGCGCGTACGCAGGGCTTCATACAGGACACGAGACTCGCGGCGCTCGGCCTCATCTTTGGCCTCGCTATCCACGACTTTCAGGAGCTCGTCACCGGAATCCGGCATGGCATGTTCTACGTCTGTGGCCAGGCACCGTTGTCGTAGCGGGATGCCGTAGCCGGTGTGGGAAAGAGGACCTACCGCCAGCTCGGCACGGAGCAACCCCTGCGCCGTCCGGCCGCTGTCGCATGATACGGCAGTCTATGCATGCATATGCCCTAGAGGAAGCCGAGGTGGCGCAGGATATCGAGGCCGATCACATACAGCATCAGCGCCATCACCATCGCCAGGCCGATCCAGGTCGCCACCGAGCGCGCGATGGGCGGCAGCGGCTTGCGCATCAGGGTCTCGATGCCCAGGAAGAGCAGCTGGCCGCCATCGGTGATCGGGATCGGCAGCAGATTGACCATGAAGAGGTTCAATCCGATGATCGCCAGGAGCTTGAGGTAGCTGTCGAAGCCGAAGCGCTCGGCATTGCCCTTGAGGGCGCTGAATATGCCGATCGGACCCGTGAGCGACTTGTTGGCGTCGATGCCTCCGTCCTCGGTCGAACGGAAGAAGCGCGGGATGATCTGCAGCGTCTTGGTCACCATCGTATATGCGGCATCGTCGGCGATGGCGAACGCCTCGCTCCAGTCGGAGAGGACGTAGGGGTGGGTCTCGACGCCGAGCACGATGCTGGTGCCGATGTCCTTCGGCCTGACGGTGACCAGCCTGGGCACCGCGCTCGCACCGCGCACGATTTCCAGGGCATGCTGATTGTCCGCCATCCCAGCGACGCCGGTGATCCAGTCGCCGGGCTTGAGGTCGCTGAGCAGCCGGTCGACCAGGGCATTGCTCAGGCCTTTGAGGTTGACCGAGTGGGCCACGCCGTCGCGGTCGGAGACGTGGATCATGCCCGGATTCGGATAGCCTTGCCCGTCGCCGGTGTTCTCGACCTTCATGTCGACCAGCTGCCGCATGATGCTCGGCACCGCCGTGCCGCCGATCATCTTGAACAGCGGCGAGGCCGAGACCGACTTCTTGAACACCAAGAAATCATCGTCGTCGATCGGCAGCGGGTGCTCCTTGCCACCGGTGACGACCAGCAGCTGGAGCTGGTGCTGGTCGGCGCCCGGCTTCGGCTCGACGATGCCGACGATCGCATCGCCGGGCTTGATCTGCGCAGCCGCAAGCGGGCTCTCGCTGCCATCGTAGGACTTGGGGATGAACGGCAGGTAGCCGATGACGTTGGAGAGGCTGGCGCCGATCAGGGTGCGTCCGCTGATGTCCGCACCGTGCATGGTGACGGTATGCTCGGCGCCATCACGCAGCACGGTGATGGTGAAGGAGCGCGCCTCGTTCATCGCCGCACGGGTCAGCGCCTGGAAATGGCTGCTGCCGCCGACCTCCACCCCGTCCACCCTGAGCGGCATGTCGCCGGCCTTCAGTCCCGCGGCCTCGGCCGCCGAACCAGGCGCGACCTTCTCGATGCGCGTCGGGTAGGCGATCGCCAGCTCGGTCTCCTGCCGCCCGCCGGCATAGCGCAGCGTCACCGTGCGCCCGCCGGGCTCGATGCCGAGGGTGACCTCGCGTCCGAGGTAGGGACGCAGCAGATCCTCGATCCTCTGCCCGGTCATGCCGGGGGGGAAGGCCTTGCCGTTGATCGAGACGATGCGGTCGCCGGCCTTGACCCCGCTGACCGGCAGGTCGGAGAAGGCGTTCTCGATCAGGTCGATGTTCCAGCCCTTGGCCTGGGCCGCGCCCAGGGCCGGGTGGCCGGAGAAGTAGTCCGGCGCCATGACGATGGACTTTCCGGCGCCGGGCAGTTCCAGGACCTTGACGGTTCCATCGGGCTCGTGGCGTTCGACGGTGAAGGTGACCGGATCCTTGCCCGCGGTGACCACTTGCATGGTCAGGTCATCGAAAGAGCGCACCTTGCGCCCGTTGAAGGTCAGGATGCGATCCCCCTGGTGCAGGCCGATCTGCACGGCCGGGCTCGGCTGCGGCCGGCCGTGCACATCCTCGATCTCGGGCATCACCTCGCCCACCACCGGCTCGAACACCGGCATGCCATGCCAGGCCAGGCCGAGGAGGATGAGGTAGCTGGAGATCAGGTTGAAGAGCACGCCCGCCAGGAGGATGGCGGCTTGCCACCACGGGCTGGCCGCGAGGTAGCTGCGCGGATCGTGGCGCACCTCCTCGGTGATGTCGGCCGGGAGGTCCTCCTGCCCGAGCATCTTCACATAGCCACCCAGGGGCAGCAGGGACAAGGCGTACTCCGTCTCCCCCACCGTCTTCTTGAAGATCACCGGTCCGAAGCCGATCGAGAAGCGCTCGACGCGCACACCCGCCCATTTGGCGAAAAGGAAATGCCCGAGTTCGTGGATGAAGATCACGAAGCCGAAGCCAAGGGCGGCGAGGAGGTAGAACCAGCCGCTGCTGAAGAATTCCATGCGCACGCTCCGTTGCGAGGACTACCTTGGTGCCTGCCGCTGGGTGTCCAGGGATTTGGCCCATGGGCCTCATGTGCGGCCCGGCTCCCCCCGCCCCGCCGGAGGGGTTGGCGGCACACCACGCTTCCCTAGCCGATGCCCGCCATACCATCCGCGCCCCGCAGCAAGGAGCAGGCATGATCAGCACCAGCGGCATCACCATGGCCTTCGGGCAGAAGGTGCTGTTCGAGAACGTGTCGGTCAAATTCGTCCCGGGCAACTGCTACGGCCTGATCGGGGCCAACGGCACCGGCAAGTCGACCTTCATCAAGATCCTGACCGGCGAGATCGAACCGACCACCGGCCAGGTGGTGCTCGATCCCGGCAAGCGCATGGGCTGGCTGAGGCAGGACATCTCGGGCAACGAGGACATCCGCGTGCTCGACGTGGTGATGATGGGCCATCCGACCATCTGGGCCATCCAGGCGGAGATGGAGCAGCTCACCAACAAGAAGAATTTCAGCGACGCGGACGGCAGCCGGCTGGGCCTGCTGCAGGAGAAGTTCCAGGAGCTCGACGGCTATACCCAGGAGAGCAATGCCGCCGAGGTGCTCACCGACCTCGGCGTCCCGCCTGCGGTGCACGGGAAGACCATGAAGGAGATCGACACCGCGCTGCAGGTGCGCGTCCTGCTGGCGCAGGCGGTCTTCTCCAAGCCCGACGTGCTGCTGCTCGACGAGCCCACCAACAATCTCGACATCCCGGCGATCGTCTGGCTGGAGAACTTCCTCGCCGACTACGACGGGGTGATCATCGTGGTCAGCCATGACCGCCATTTCCTCAATCGCGTCTGCTCGCACACCTGTGATGTCGACTACAAGACCATCCGCATCTTCTCCGGTCCCTACGACGTCTACCAGGCGATGGAGCAGGTGGCGCGCGCCCAGCGCTCCAAGGAGGCCTCGCGCGTCGAACGGCAGGTGGCCAAGCTCAAACGCTTCGTCGAGCGCTTCAAGTCCAATGCCGCCAGGTCGAAGCAGGCGACCTCGCGCGTCAAGCTCATCGATCAGCTCTCCGGCCAGCGCGTGGTGCCCTCATCCCGCGTCGCTCCCAGGCTCTTCTTCAAGCTGCCCAAGCCCAGCGGCCAGGATGTCATCGAGACCGAGGACCTCACCTTCGCCTATGGCACATCCGCGGCCCTGATCTCGCGCTTCACCACCCGCATCGATCGCGGCGACAAGGTGGGCATCGTCGGGCGCAACGGCATCGGCAAGACCACGCTGATCCGCCTGCTGCTCGGCGAGCTGACGCCGAGCTCCGGGAAGGTGACCTGGGGCGGCACCACCTCGCGCGCCTATTTCCCGCAGGAAGGTGCCGGCCTGTTCGCCAACCGCGAGCTCTCGATCCTCGATTGGATCAAGCAGTACACCGACAACCAGGACATCAACAACATGCGCTCGATGCTCGGGCGCATGCTGTTCTCCGGCGACGACGTCAAGAAGCAGGTGGGCGTGCTCTCGGGTGGCGAACGCGTGCGCTGCCTGCTCTCGATGGTGATGCTCCAGGAGGCCAATGTCCTGATCCTCGATGAGCCGACCAGCCATCTGGACATGGAGTCGATCGAAGCCCTCCAGGAGGCGCTGGAGGATTACCAGGGCACCCTGGTGTTCGTCAGCCATGATCGCGAGTTCATCGATGCCGTCGGCACCAGGACCATGGTCATGGAAGATGGTCCCGCCGGCCGCCCGGTGCTGACCGACTGGAAGGGCAATTACCAGGACTTCCGCGCCGCACGGGAGCTCGAGTGAGCGCTGGCGCACTGCTGGTGCCTGGGCGCCAGCCAGCCGGCTGGACATGAGCGCCAGGCTTGCCAACGCCCCGGCCACCATACACTGCCGGCCCATGTTTCCGCTGTCTCGGCCTTCTGGATATCCGACACGAAGCCTGTCCAGGGCCTTCGTCGCGGTCCTGGCGCTGCTGCTGTCGGCGGTCGGTGGCATCCGTTTCGGCCTTGACCGCCTGGGTGGACTCGACGAGGAGCCGGCGCTGGTCGCGGCGCTGAGCACCGCCGAGCAGGCGCTCGGCGGCCTCGATTCTCCCGCAGCGGCCACCCAGGCGGCATGCGTTCGCGCCAGCGGCGCGGCATGGGTCCATCTTGCGCGCCAGCGGCCACCCTGTGACAGCGCCGGCACCCTGAGCGCACCCACCCAGCGCCAAGGTAGCGCGGGTGGCCCAAGGGCCCCCTAAAAGCTTGCTATAAAAGCGCTTGTGGCATCCAGTGCCGCCACCACGCCGTATCGTGGGGCGAGGCCGGATGATCACGTCACCTCCTTCATAGCCCCACCCACGGGGCCAACCCGAAAGCCCCTGTATGTACCGCATCCTCCTGCTCATGACCGCCCTCGTCACCTCCTTCGCCGCTGAGAGCGGTGGTCCCGAGGCGGTTCCCGCAACAACCTCTGGCACGGGGGCTCCGCTGCCGGGCGGGGCTCATCCGCAGGATGGCCTGTTCAACCCGATGACGGTGCTGATGTTCGGCGGCTTGGGCCTGTTCTTCTGGCTATTCCTCATCCGACCGCAGAAGAAGGAGGAGAAGAAGCGCCAGGAGCTGATCGCCAGCATGAAGCCTGGCCATAAGGTCATCACCATCGGCGGCATCCATGGCGAAGTCACCGCGGTGGGCGAGACCACCGTCGAGGTCCGGGTCAACGATGAACGCCAGGGACTTGTGCTGACCTTCAACAAGAGCGCCATCGCCACCAACGTCACTGCCATCGCCGCCAACGCCCCCGCGCCCAAGTAGCCTGTCCCGGCCCATTTCCCAGTCCGCCGTCCCCCGTCCGAGGCTCCCCATGCTGCGTCGTCTGATCGTCTTCACGGTCGTCCTGGTCATCGCCCTGGTGCTGCTGTTCCTCCAGAACAAGGTGCTGGTGGGCGAACAGGAGCTGCAGGCCCAGCTTCAGCTCGAGGACAAGCCGAATGCCCCGAACGATGCCGGGCACACCTACAAGCTGGTGTTCTCCGATCTCGGCGGCAACGGCGTGCCGACCACCAGCTACGAGCGCGACCAGGTGATCGCCCGCTTGGCGGGCCATCACGGTGTCGAGCCGCTGCTGGTGAACGTCAGCGAGATCACCTCCGACCATGCGCTGTCACTGACCACCGGACCCAAGGTCAGCGACAGCGATCTCAAGCACCGCCTCCAGGGCGTCCCCTTCAAGCGCTCGAATCCGCCGCGCAGCCTGTTCCACCTCGGCCTGGGCATCGATATCAGCGGCGGCGTGGAATTCATCTGCGAGCTGCGCAACGAGAATGGCCAGCGTGTTCCGGCCAACGACGAGGTCATGCATGTGCTGCGCAAGCGCCTCGATACCCGCGGCTTGACCGAGCCGGTAGTGACCAAGCTGTCGAATGGCGACGTCCAGGTGGTCATCCCTGGCGGCACGGTGGCGGATGCCGCGCGCACGCGCAAGGTGCTCGAAGATACTGGACGCCTGGAATTCCGCGAAGTGCTCGAGGATTACGAATACGTCGCCCTCGGCCAGCCGGACGCCAAGGTGGTGGAACGCGCCAATGGCGGCTACGACTTCGCGCCCGGCGTCTACCACAACCGCTCCGATGTCGTGGCGCCCAAGCGCGTCGACCCCGGCTTCACGCCCACGCAGTTCTACCGCCTCGGCAAGGCCGAGCTCACCGGCAAGGACGTCGCCGACGCCTCCCAGCAGCTCGAGCAGGGCGAACCGGCAGTGGCGATCTCATTCAATGCCATCGGCTCCACGCGCAACGAGGCCTTCACCTCGCGGCTGTACCAGACCGGGCCGCAGCATGGCAACAAGACCGGCACCGGCTGCCTGGCCATCCTCTTCGACGGCGTGGTCCAGTCCGCTCCCTATGTCGAGAGCCCGAGCTCGGCCCAGTGCTCCATCCATGGACGCTTCACCCAGGATGAGATCGATCGCCTGCGGACTTCGCTGCAGGCCGGCTCGCTGGCGGTCAAGCCGCAGGTGCTCTCCGAGCGCGTGGTGGGCGCCACCCTGGGCGCCGAGACCGTCAACCGCGCGATGGTCTCCATGGGCGCGTCGTTCGTGCTCATCGTGCTGTTCATGGCCGTCTACTACCGCCGCCTCGGCATGGTGGCGAATCTCTGCCTGGTGGTCACCGCGGTGCTCATCTACGCCACGCTGTCGGTATTCGATGCCACCATCACCCTGCCCGGCCTGGCAGGCCTGGTGCTCACCATCGGCATGGCGGTCGACACCAACATCCTTGTGTTCGAGCGCATACGCGAGGAGCTGCGCGAGGAAAAAGGCCTGCAGTACGCCATCGAGCATGGCTACGACCGCGCCTTCCTCACCATCGTCGACGCGCATCTGACCACCTTCATCACCGCCCTGATCCTCTACTACATCGGTTCCGGCCCGGTGAAGGGCTTCGGCCTGTCGCTGATGATCGGCATCGCAATCAACCTCTTCAGCGGCATCTATGTCGGCCGGCTGTTCACCGATTGGCTGTGCCGCGGACGCCAGACGCTCAGCCTGGCGAGCTGGGTTCCGGCCCTGCGCCTCCCCTATGTCGGCTGGCGCCACATCGGCTACGCCTTCTCGATCATCACCGGCGTCCTGGGTGCCGGCTGGTTCGCCTTCGGCCACCTGATCATGCATGACAGCTTCGAACGCAATTTCGACATCGATTTCACCGGCGGCAACATGGTGCAGGTGATCTTCAAGGAGCCCAAGACCCTGTCCGACGTCGAGCATGCCATCAAGCAGGCTCATGGGGAGAAGCCCACCGAGCTCAACCTGCTCGACGAGCTGCGCATGCAGCCGTATGTGGCCAATATCGGCGATGATGCCTCGCGCAGCCGCCAATGGGTGTTCCGCGGTCGCGATGAGGAAGGCTCCCGCCTCGAGGCCGAACGCGACATCAAGGAGGAGAACCGCTCGGCGTTGCAGAAGGAGGCCAACGATCTGCGCAACCTGCCGGTGCCCAAGGAGGCCGATGCCCGCGAGCTCGACAAGAAGGCGGATGCGGTCTCCAAGATCCTCCAGGTGCTGCAGACCAAGATCTCCGCCCGCACCGCCGCCTTCAAGCAGCAGATCGCCGCCGCGTTCCCGGGACAGCTGGCCAAGGAAGGAGACGAAGTGCTCTCGGCCACCTGGCAGGACACGCGCCTGACCTTGCGCGTGGCGACGCTCCAGCCGCCCGAGACCGAGCAGGTCCAGCATCTCGCAGCGGTGCTCGCCAAGCGCGATGAGCTGGCGAGCTGCACCGTCTCGGCCCTCACCGTGCCGGTGCCGGGCGTCGAGATCACCGCCACCTACCGCCAGAAGCCCTCGCCGGCGATCGCCTTGGAGGAGTCCGATCCGGTGCTCAACCGGCTGGAGCAGCTGTTCACCGCCGCCGGCAGCGCGCAGGACCTCGCCAGGGGCGAAGCGCGGGCCGCCTTCGAGCTGTACAACGCCGCCGCCACCCAGGCCGGCAAGGAGCGCGTGACCGTGGCCAAGCCCTTCCCCTCGTCCGAGCACTTCTCGGGCCAGGTGGCGGGCCGGATGAAGCTCCTCGCCCTGCTCGCGGTGGTGCTCAGCTTCATCGCCATCCTCGCCTACGTGGCCGCCCGCTTCGAGTTCCGCTTCGGCATCGGCGCGGTGGTGGCGCTGGTGCACGACGTCGTCCTGACCGTGGGCCTGATCTCGATATTCCACATCCGCATCGACCTGACGGTGATCGCGGCCATCCTCACCATCATCGGGTACTCGATCAACGGCACGATCGTGACCTTCGACCGTATCCGCGAGAACATCCCCAAGCTGCGGCTCAGCCTGGCGGAGGTGATCGACATCTCGATCGCCCAGACCATGCAGCGGACGGTGCTGACCTCGGGTACGGTGATCATCACCGCCGCCATCCTGCTGCTGTTCGGCGGCGATGCGCTGACCCCGTTCACCGCGACGCTGCTGATCGGCCTGGTGCTCGGCACCTACTCCTCGGTGTTCGTCTCCGCGCCCCTGCTCATGACCTTCACCCGCAAGGGCGCTCTGCTCGCTACGCTGCCGCCCGAGGATGGTGCTGCGGTCCCGGCCGCCAGCGGCGCCGTCAGCCCATCTGCTCCCCATGCCTGAATGCCGCCCCTGCTTGTGTTGGGGGCCGCCTCTGGCATAGTATCCCAGCCGTAAAGGCGCCGGACGCCGGGATTCCTCCTGCATCCGTCCCGTTTCCCACCCTTGGAGATCGCTGATTGATCGGTCGACGCCGCAGCCGGATGCCGCTCCCCCTACCCGAAACTGCAAACCGGGCGCGCATCAATGATAAGATTCGAGTTCCGTCCGTCCGCCTGATTGATGAGAACGGGGCCCAGGTCGGCATTGTCGCGATCGCCGATGCCATGATGAAGGCCCAGACCGCTGGCCTCGATCTCGTCGAGGTCTCGGCGGATGCCAAGCCTCCGGTCTGCCGCATCCAGGATTACAGCAAATTCCTCTTCGAGCTGCAGAAGAAGGAGCGCCAGGCCAAGGCCAACGCCCACAAGGTCGACACCAAGGAGGTGCGGCTGCGCCCAGGTACCGGCATGGGCGACATCGAGATCAAGGCCAAGCACGCTCGCGAATTCCTCAACGAAGGGCATAAGGTCGCGATCCTGCTGCAGTTCCGCGGTCGCGAGATGAGCCACAAGGAAATCGGCATCGAGCAGATCAAGAAGTTCGCCGCCATGCTCGCCGATGTCGCCAAGATGGAGCAGGAGCCGCGCCAGGAGGGCCGGCGCATGATGGCCCTGCTCACCGCCATCAAGCACTGAAACGCCCTCAGGCCGCCGGCAGCGCCCGCGGCGGGGCACAGCGGGCGCCGATGATGGCGACCCCGGCGGTCATCGGGATCTGGACCAGGATGGCAGGCAGCAGCAGGCGCGCATCGCCCTGATAGAACCCCACCGCCAGCGCCACCGCCAGGCCATTGTTCATGTAGACCGCCGAGCAGGCGAATGAGATGGCCTCGGTCCGCGGCAGCCAGGCGGCGAACGGCCATGCGGTCAGTGCGCCGACCAGGCTCGCGACGCTGGTGGCGCCTAGCGCCACCAGCAGATCGCTCCCGCCCATCGACGCCCAATGATGGCGGTTGGCGGCCACCGAGAGGAAGATCAGCAGGCAGATGCAGACGATCGAGCCATAGCCCCAGCGCCGGTGATGGGCGGCGATCAGACCGGGCACGGCCAGGCGGGTCAGCTGCGCGAGCACGAACGGGGTGATCAGCAACAGGGTGATGAAGCCGGCGCGCTCACTGATCATCCCGCGCATGCCATCGCTGGTGCTGGGCACCGCCCAGTCGAGCAGGAACGGGATGCTGATCGGGCACAGCAGGCTGGTGATGATGGTGAGCGCCAGGGCGGCCATCCGGCTGCCGCCGAAGAGATCGGCGAAGGCCAGGCTCGAGAGCCCGGCCGGCATCATCGCCACCAGCATCGCGCCAGATGCCCAGGCCGGTGCCAGCAGCCGCATCGCCAGGTAGGTGACCAGGGGCAGGACCAGGAGCTTGACCAGGCTCAGAGCGAGCACCCGCAGCAGCAGGCGGGCGTCGCGGGCGCTCATGGCAACCTCCCGCATGCCCACCTTCAGGCAGGAGAAATAGAGGATGCCGCCGAGCAGGTAGGGGATCAGAGGGCGTCCGCAGCGGTAATCGCCAGGGAGCCAGAAACCCAGTGCCAGGCAGGCGTAAGCGGTTATCCAGAAGCGATGTGCGAACAGGCTGGCTAACCCCACACCGGCCCTCCTCGACCATGGTGCCATTACCAACCTGGCTGCCAAGGGCGCAGCGGGGATTGCACGTCAGCGCGCGGTCAGGACGCTGGAGACCGTCCGACCACCCGCCGAGCCGCGACCGCCTCCTGCGCTCTCGACGGGCACGATGTATGCTTGCACAGGGCTTTGAGACTGCAGTCGCATGACTACGACCGACCAATCTGTCTTCACCAAGATCATCCTCGAGATGCAGCTCGCCTCTGGCGACCAGATCGAGCAGTGCCAACGGCTGCAGGCCGCCGAGGTCGAGGTCGGCAAGAGCCGCCGTGGGCTCGGAGAGATCATGGTCGAGATGGGCCTCCTCACCGCCAAGCAGCTCGAGACCGCGATGGCCGAGCAGCGCCGGGCGATCAAGGAGATCGTCATCGGACCCTACCGCATCCTCGACAAGCTCGGCCAGGGTGGCATGGGTGCGGTCTATCGCGCCACCATACCCGACACCGGTGTCGATGTCGCCCTCAAGCTCCTGCCCAAGGAGCTCTCGAACGATCCCAACTTCCTCGCCCGCTTCCGCCGCGAAGCCAATATCGGCATGGAGCTGCACCATCCGCACATCGTGCGCACGGTCGATTTCGGCGAGGACAAGGGCGTCTTCTACCTCGCCATGGAAGTGGTCGAGGGAGGCACCCTCGACCAGCATCTGCAGGTGCACCGCACCGTCCCCGAGCGCACGGCGTTGAAGATCGTCCGGGATCTGCTCGGCGCACTCCAGTACGCGCACGAGAAGGCCCTGGTGCACCGCGACATCAAGCCGTCGAACATCCTCTTCGACCGCGAAGGCAAATCGAAGCTCAGCGATTTCGGCCTGGTCAAGGCCGCAGAGCCCGATCCTGCCTTCATGACCGCCGGTACGACGGTGGGCACACCCCATTACATGGCGCCCGAGCAGGCGCGTGGGCAGCCGATCGACATCCGCGCCGATCTCTACGCGCTCGGCGCCACCCTCTACCATAGCGTCACCGGACGCACGCCCTTCGCTGGCTCTTCGGCGGGCCTGTTGATGAACCAGCACCTGACCAAGCAGATGCCGCCGCCGGAATCGATCAATCCTGCCCTCACCCCGGGCTGCGCGGCGATCATCAAGAAGCTCATGGCCAAGGACCGCCAGCTGCGCTACGCCACCCCCAGCGAGGCGCTCGACGACGTGCTGCGCCACCTGCGCGGCGAGACGCCGAAGGCGCTGACGCCCGCCGCGCGACCCCATCCCCGGCCGGCCCATCATCCAAGCTCCGAGACCATCTCTCCGGCCAAGCCGGCCGCACCCGGTCAGACGGCGGGCCGGAAGGCGCCCGGGGCGACTCAGAGCGCCGGCGCACCGTCGCGCCACCGCGGCCCAGCGTGGACGAAGCAGTGGCCGCTGCTGATCCTGACCATCGCCGTCAGCATCCTCGCCGGCATGCTGCTGATGCTGGCAATCCTCACCAGCGGCTCGCGCCCGGTGGCGCACGCCGATGCAGCGTCGGAGCCGACCAGCGCACCTGCGCCTTCAGCCGCTCCCGCCGGCGCAAGCGCTCCGGCCGCCACCAGCCCGCCTGCCCTCCAGCCGGGTGCCGCGCCATCCGGGCGCGGCACGGCCAGGCCGCTGGGCTCGTCGCCGGCGCATTGAGCCTGCAGCGCGGCGTTTGCGCCGCGGGCTGAGGGTCGCCGGTGTCACTCCTCGCGACGATGGGCACGCAGCTGCACCAGCACGCCTGGGATGACCGTCACCACCGCCACCACGCCTGCCAGGAGCAGCAGCTCGCCATCGCTGTCGACGCGGATCAGGATCGCCATGCCCTCGATCACCAGCAGCACGCCATAGACCACCGTCTCGAAGATGCCGAGCAGCGGCGCGATGCGCCAGCCGATGATGCCGCCCACCAGGGCGCCGACGGCGCCCATCGCCAGCGCGCCGGTGGTGAAGTGGGGGATGCACCAGAGCACCAGGGTCGACAGGATCAGGCCCAGGCAGATGGCGAGCTGGATGGCGATCAGCGCCTGGTAGAGGAAGAAGCCGAGCACGCCGCAGATGATCGCCGAGGCGCACGCCGCCGTCCATGCCAGCGAGGCATCCCAGACCGGCAGGGTGAGGCTGAGGACGGCGCCCGAGGCCACGCCCGCAGCGGCGAGGGCCATGCTCCAGCGGATCAGCCGCCAGCCATAGAACAGCGGGATCGAACCGGCGGCGGCGATCAGCGGACCGCACCACCGCGGTGCACCCTCCCAGTGCCGCATGGCGTCGGCGTGCGGAGTGGGCACCGCCAGGCCGCCGGCATCGACACCGCACAGCGCTGCCGACGCCAGCAGGCACAGCGCCATCCCCAGCGACACCGCCCCCCTCCTGCTGTTCACCGAGCGCTCGGGGAGAGGTGGACGACCACGTCCTTGCCGCGATCGAGACGGCCCTGGCGCGGGAACTGCTGATCCGGGCGCATGGCCTCCAGGGCGGCCTCCAAGGCGACGACGGCGCTGCCGTCGGCAGCCACCGTGATCCTGCTGGCCGCCGATGGCAGCGCCGTGCCCAGCCAGGGGTCGTCGAAGGTCAGGTCATAGGTTCCCGCGGCCAAGCCGGTGAGGGCGATGGTGCCGCCATGAGGCGCCAGGACCCAGCCATGCAGCGCATTGGTCCTCGCATCGACGAGCACCAGGGCACGGCCGCCGACAGGTCCTGCGCTATGCAGCGGGCCTTCGGCGGCGAGCGGACGCAGGTGCTCCATGTCGAGGCGGTCGACGATGGCGCGCAGCGCCTTGACCTGGCCGGCGTTGTCGACCGGATAATGCTCGTGGTCGAAGACCCCCGGCTGGCTGCGCCAATGGATTTCGCCGAACTCCTTGCCGTCATCCCAATCCATCACCGTGCCCGCCTGGCCGCTGAAGATCGCAGCCCAGATGCCCATGTGGTACAGGGTCGGATAGAGGGTGCTCGGCTCGTCCTCAGGTGTCTGCCGATCGGGTGCGCCGAATTCGGCGATCAGCCGCGCCTGATGGTCGAGCTGGCTGCGCGCGGAGAAGGCCGCGATGCCATCCACGGTGTAGCGCCAGGCGTCATCGTAGGTCATGCCGCTGTGGAAGCGCGGGTACCAATGCCAGCCCACCACCTGCAGCGCATTGGCGGCCGCGTCCTCGCCCGCCCGCCAGCGCCATTCGAGGTTGGCGCCAGGCAGGAATTCGCTGCCGATGGAGGTGGTGGCCGCATGCAGGGGGTGATGATAGGGATCGCCGTCGTAGACCAGCCCGTCGGCGCGCTTCAGCTCGCCGCGCATGAGGGACGCGAGGTTGGCCAGCCAGGCGCTGCATTCCTGGTGCGCGAACCAGCCGTTGCCATGCGCCATGATGCCGAACTGGTCGCCCACCGCATCGATCTCGTCCATCAGCACCCACAGCCCGATCGCCCGCGATGCGCTCCAGCGCGCAACCAGGTAGCGGAAATAGTTCGCCTGGGCATCGAACAGGCGGGCGCGCCAGTCATCGTGCTGACCGAGCGGATCGGCGGCGAAGAAATCCCAGGCATCCATGTCGGGCCTGAAGGCGCTGAAGCCGCACAGCTTCATCGCCGCCTGGCCTCCGCCTTCGGCGGGCGCGCGCCAGTTGCTCGATGGCCCGGGATCGCCCGGCCCGGCCATCTCCACCAGGCGATGGGGGAAGGGCGCGAGCAGCAGGCGGATGGTCGACTGCCCGGGGCCGCCTTCGCACTGCCGCATCAGCTCGTCGAAGGCCTGCGCGCGCCCCTGGTCGTAGCAGGCCCAGGGCGTCCAGGCATCCGTGGCCCTGAGCTCATGGCGCTGCCAGCTCCCCGCCTGGTTGCGCCAATATTCCGCACGATCGCGGTGGACGAGCTGGTATTCCCACGGCGCCATCCATTGGTTGAGGAGGTTGTAACCGTTGGCGCGCAGCACCGGGAACAGGTCGTGCTCACGGTCGATCCCCTCGAACGGCGCCCAGCCGTCGCCTGCGGCATCGCTGTCCACCACCCAGGCGCGGCAGGCCCCGAACAGCAGGCGCGGCACGCTGGTCCCATCCGCGCGCAATTCGCGCAGCCACGGGCTGCCGGCTATCAGCGGGCCCTCGGCAGACGGCCGGTCAGCCACGTTGAGCGCCTGCTCCACGACCACCTCGCGGTGGACGGTGGCTCCGCTCGTCGCCGCGCCATCGAGGCGCAGGGTGGCATGCCAGGTGCCTGGCCTGGTGGGCGAGAAGCGCACCCGCCAGCGCCAGGGGCCCTGAGGCTGGTCGCGCATGGCGAAGGCCGGCACGCGCAGAGCGGGCCCTCCTCCGGGCGGGGTGAAATCGATGCGCATGCGCAGGAAGACGCCGTTGCGGTCGGCATCGTAGGCATCATTGACCTGATCGTCGGGGAGCGCCGCGAAGGCGGCGAGCTCGCCCGCGAAGCCGATCTCGAACTGGCCCACCGAGAATACCGCCAGGTCCGCCGGTACGGCGACGGTGATCGCCGCCTGGTCGGCCCAGGTGCGTGCACCGGCGCAGAGGGCGACCAGACCCGCGAGCAGCGCTCGCCGGCTCATGGCCGAGCCTTCCGCCGGGCTTCCCACCAGTCGAGCCTCTTGGCGATCTCCTTCTCGAAGCCGAACGCGCCCGGCGTATAGAAGGTCGAGCCGAGCAGCTCCTCGGGCAGGCAGGCCTGGCCGGCGAAATGATCCGGCTCGTCGTGGTCGTAGCGGTATCCCTGCTTGTAGCCGAGTTCCCGCATGAGCGCGGTCGGGGCATTGCGCAGGAATAGCGGCACCTGGGCCCCGGGATGCTTGTTCACCGCCGCAGCCGCCGCGAAATAGGCTTTGGTGGAATTGGATTTGGGGGCGGTGGCGCAGCTGATGGTGGCTTGGCTGAGGGGATAGACCGCCTCGGGCATGCCGATGCCCTCCACCGCGTTCAGCGCCGCCGTGGCGACCAGCAGCACCTGCGGGTCGGCCAGTCCGACATCCTCGCTCGCGAAGATCACCAGACGCCGGGCGACGAAGCGCGGATCCTCACCGCCCTCCAGCTGGCGCGCCAGATAGTAGAGCGCCGCCTGCACATCGCTGGCGCGCATGCTCTTGATGAAGGCGCTGGCGACATCGTAGTGGTTCTCGCCGGCGCGATCGTGGTCGCTCACCGGGCTGGCGGCGACCTGCGCGACCAAGGCGGACGAGATCGCGGTGCCCTTGGCGAGCGCATGCGCAGCCTCGACCAGCATCAGCAGGCGGCGGCCATCCCCGCTGCTCAGGCGCAGCAGGGGATCATAGGCCTGGTCGTCGATCCTCAGATCGGGGATGCCCTGTGGATGGCGCTGGACGCGGGCGATGAGGGCGCGCAGGCCCTGGTCGTCGAGCGCGTGCAGCGGGAACACCCTGACGCGCGAGAGCAGGGCGCGATTGACCGAGAAGCTCGGGTTCTCGGTGGTCGCGCCGACTAGGAGCACGGTCCCGGCCTCGACATGGGGCAGCAGGGCGTCCTGCTGCGCCTTGTTGAAGCGGTGGATCTCATCGATGAACAGCAGGGTGCGCTCGCCCAGCCGGGCCATCGCAGCGGCCTCATCTATGAGCGCGCGCAGTTCCGCGACCCCGCCGAGCACGGCGCTGAAGGGCGCGAAGCGCAGGTGCAGGCGCTGGCTGAGCAGGCGTGCGAGGGTGGTCTTGCCGCACCCGGGCGGCCCCCACAGCAGCAGGCTCGGCACATGCCCGGCCTCGATCAGCTGGCTGAGCACCCCTCCCTCGCCGATCAGGTGCTGCTGGCCCACCACGTCATCGAGGCTGTCTGGTCGCAGGCGTTCCGGCAGCGGCGTGTCGTTGCTCACGGCGGCAGCCTACCAGCCGCCGGTGAAACTCCACGTCCAGGCGCGCCCAGGCCGTCGCCCGCCTCAGCGCCGGGCTTCCTCGACCACGCTGGCGAAGACATAGAAGCGGCGCGCACCCGAGGTCTTCAGCTCCACCATCGCGCTGCCGACCGCCTTGGTCGAGGTAGGCGTCACGCGCAAGGTCCACTGCCCAGGCGCTCCAGGGGTCAGCGCCGCAGCCACCAGGCCGTTTGATGGCACCGCTGCGGTGAGCGTATAGGGCGACCCCGGTGGCACGCTGAGCAACACCAACCGGGGCGCGGGTGCATCGAAGCGGTTCCAGGAGACGAAGTTGGGCTGGATGGCCATTGGCGCCGGCAGCTCGACACGCAGATGCAGCACCTGGGGCGGCGCGCTGTCATGGTAGACCTCGATGGTCTTGTCCTGCGTCCCGTTGTGGTCGCCGACGGAGAAATCGACCATGATCTCGCCGCTCTCGCCGGGCAGGTAGGTGGTCTTGTCGAGAGTGGTGGTGGTGCAGCCGCAGGTCGGCCTGACGGTGGTGATGGTCAGCGGCTTCTTCCCACGGTTGGTGAAGCGGTAGAGCGCGAGCACATCATTGACCTCGCCCTGCGGCTCGAAGTGCTGATCCGGCTCGTCGAAATGGAGGTCCTCGCCAGACGCCGGGGCGACGGCGGCGAGGGCACAGGTCAGCAGCAGCAGCAGCCACGCACGCATGCCGGCAGACTATGATCCCATGCCTGGTGCGCCATCCTTGGGCGCCGGCACCCAAACCGGGGCTGGCAGCGGTGGACATGCGGATCATCATGTGAGCCGATGTACGACTTCCTGCGCGGTACGGTGGCGGCGCTCGATGCCTCTGGACGGCTGACCCTGGACGTCAATGGCGTCGGCTACAGCCTGCGCATCAGCGAGCAGACCCGCCGGCGCATCCCTCTCGACGGCCAGACCGTGACCGTGCACGTGCGCCTGCTGGTTAAGGAGGACGACCTGGTCCTGTTCGGCTTCAGCGATAGCGCTGAACGTGCCGCCTTCGACCTGCTGACCTCGGTGCAGATGGTCGGACCGGTGGTGGCGATGGCGGTGCTCTCGGCGCTGGGGGTGGCGGAGCTGCGCCGGGTGCTGATCCATCGTGATGTCGCTGCGCTCAGGAAGGTCAAGGGTGTCGGTCCCAAGAGCGCGGAACGCATCGCCTTGGAGCTCGCCGACAAGGTCGAGCGCATCCCCGCCCCGCTCGATGCGCCCGTTCCCGGCGCCAGCTCGGCCATCCAGGTGGTCGAGGAGGTCCACCGTGCGCTCATCGTCCTCGGCTTCGACCGCAAGGATGCCGGCGACGCACTGGCCAAGGTCTCCCGACCGGGCCTCGACGCCGAGGCCCTGCTGCGGCTCGCCCTGGCAGTGTTGCGCTGAGGCGGATTGCCGGCCCGGCCCGGCGCCTGGGGGTGCTGGTGCGGCGGTGGCGCATGGTCAGAAGCGGATGCCGACGAGGAACAGGTACGAGAGCATGACCTCGCCGAGCCGCCCATGATAGGTCGTGCCGGTGCTGAAGTCGCCGCGCAGCTCCCCTTCGTGCCAGGCCGCCGAGATCAGCAGCCCGACGACCACGTGCTGCTCTAAGGACGCGACCCATCCCAGATGGGCGCCCAGGGACCATTCCACGCCGTCGCCGGAGGTGACCTGCACGCTGCCATCGGTCTGCGAGAGATCGACGTTGTCCGCCTTGATGTACCCCAGTCCGAGGTCGCCCATCGCCTCGAGGTGCGACCAGGAGCCGGTCGACAGCGCGTAGCCCAGGCCGAACTGCAGTTCGATGATGTCGTCCTGGAGCGGGACCGTGGTCCCGTTCAGGTCGTCGGTGAAGCTGGACGCGCCGGCATACGAGGCCAGGGCGACGTCCCAGATCGTCCCGCCGCCGCCGGTGGTGCTGCCCTGGCAGTAGCGCAGGCAGAAGCTGCCGCGTCCCGAATCGGTGTCGCGCGTGGCCAGCGTGTCTTCTGAGGTGTAGTATCCGGAGTCGGACCCTGCCTGGATGGTCAGGTGCTCGCGCCGCAGGACGGTGGTGTAGCCTCCCAGCTCGATGCGGATGTCGCTGATCTGCTCATCGGCGACAGCCAGGGCGCACGGCAGGCACAGCAGCATGGGCGCAAAGCAGCGCATCGACCGGTCCTTTGGTGCGTACGGAGATCAAGCTCTACCGCTCGACCCGCCGGTGCGTTGGCGACCGGTGGGCCAGGCCGATCGGCCGGCCTGGCGATGGGCGGTCAATGCGGGAAGTCGGTCATCCTGCCGACCTCGAGGAGATACTGCCAGACCGCCTCGAACTGATCGTCCGCCTTGCCGCCGAGGATGTCCTTCAGCGGTGTCGTGCCGTCATCGGCGGCGAACTTGGTCATGCGCGTGGTCGGATCGAAGCGGGTCGGGAAACGCATCCAGCGATGGAAGAAGTCCTTCTGCAGGCGCTGGGTCGCATAGCCGAGGTTGATGCCGGGCGCCTCGAACACCGCGATCGGCTTCGCCGATCCCATGCCGTGGCAGAAGATGCACGCCAGGCCGTGGTTCTGGCCGGTGAGCTCCTTGCCGATGCTGGCCGCCGGAGCGCCGGGGGAGACCGCATCCGGCGGGGTGATGGGCGGGTTGCCGTGCTCCTCGGCAAGGCCCTGGGCGAAGGGCACGGCGCCGGCGGGGAAGAAGGGCATGCGGCGGTTCAGCCATGGGCGCGGACGGTAGCTGATCTTGCCGGCGATGAAGTCGGCGAGCCATTCCGGCCGCAGCTTGTCGCCGGTGAAGGTCAGCAGGGGGCAGGGGTTGTTGGCCGCTGCATTGCCCTCGGCCGCCAATCCGGGGTCGTTGGCGTCGCCGGCGTCCTCGCTCGGGGGGGGCAGTTCGGCGAGCAGCTTGTCGGTCTCGCCGCTGTAGCTGGTCAGCAGGGCGTCGTTGCCGTCCCGCTCATGGCAGGCGCTGCAGCGCAGTGCGATCAGGCGGCGCTCGGCGAACTCGGGCAGGCTCTCGCGCTTGAGCGCCACCTGGTCGGTGCTGATGAAGGCGCGCAACGCCAGCAGCTGCGCCGGCTCGAGGGCGAAATCCGGGGCCTTTCCGCGACCTGCCTGGTCGCTGGCCAGGCATCCGGCCGCGGGCTTGGCGCCGGCGTCCTTGAGCGTTGCTGCCTTCAGCGCCACGCCGTCGGCGAGCTGGTGGCAGCTGGCGCAACCGCTGGCGGCCACCAGCGCCTTGCCACGTGCGGCGTCGCCCGCAGGACTGCTCGGCACCGCGTCCTTGCCACGCGCGAGCACGAAGGACGCCAGCTGCTTGGCCTGCTCGGCGGTGAAGCCGAAATTCGGCATGCGGATCCACTGGTAGTGCTTGTTCGGCTGCTGCAGGAAGGCGACCAGCGCCGCCGGCTTCCACTTGGCCTTGAGATGGGACAGGTCGACGTAGGCCGGTCCATCGCTGTTGGCGAGGTGGCAGGCGACGCAGCCGAGCTTGGCAAACTGCTGTCCGCCAGCGGCGACGTCCTTGTCGCTGAAGGCCGGCTCCGCGTCGGCCTTGCCCAGGGTGCTGAGATAGGCGCTGATATCCGCGGCCTGACCGAGGGTCTCGGCGGCGTCCTTGCCCTGGAGCAGGCGCGGCATGGTGGCATTGGCGCGCAGCGCCTTGGGATCATTGACCCAGGCGGCCATCCATGCGGCGTTGAGCCGGCTGCCGGCCTCGCGCAGGTCGGGGGCGTCGATCGCCAGCTCCGGCATGGCCGCGGCGGAGGTCGCCTCGCCCGCGGCGTGGCAGCGCGTGCAGCGCAGGGTCGCGATCAGCTCGCGTCCATGGCGCAGCTTGGTCGCGCTCTTGAGCGGCTTGTCATTGAGGTTGTGGACGAAGGTCGTGGACGGGATCGGCTCGGACGGGAAGTCGCTGGAAGCCCACAGCAGGCGGATGCGCGAGGCCCCGTTGGCAGGGCTGCGGTAGGTGGCCACCACGTGGTTCCTGCCCTTCTCCAGGCGCAGCGTGGTGCCCTTGTCGGGGAAGGGGGAGCCGGAGAGGTCGAGCACCGGCTTGCCATTGATCTCGAGCGTGACGGATCCTGAGCCCTCGGCGGTGAAGGTGATCTTGTTCCACACGTCCAGGGTGATGTAGCCCTCCCATACGGCGGTGAAGGGGCCGGGGTCGAGGAAGGGCGTCGGCGCCTCATGCTCGCCGACGTAGAGCGAGATCACGCGTGCCGACCGCTGGTCGGTGACGCCGGAGGCGCCGGTGAAGCGCAGGGTCAAGCCCTGCTCGAGCTTCTCGTCCGCTGGCGGTGCCGCCGCCGGGCCAGGGGCGCTTGCCGGGGTGGCGGGAGCGGCGCCTTGGCCGCTGGCCGCCGCCTGGCCAGGGAGCGTGCCGGTGGTCGCAGAAGCTGGGGTCGCACCGGTAGCGGCAGGTGCGGTGGCAGTGGGGATGGCAGTCACGCTCACGGCAGCCGCTGGCGGCTGTCCGCTGTGCGGAAGGAAGAGCAGCAGGCCGCCCAGGACCAGCGCGAGCGCGATCAGGGCGATGCTCAGCAGGGGGTTGAGCGGCGGACCGCCGGTCGCGTCGCCGTCGGGCTTGCTCATATCATCACTCACGCGCGGTCTCCGCTGCAGGCTGAAGGTGGAAGGACGGAGTTGAACGCCTCATGCATCTGCGTCCAGTCGCGAGTCCCGTCCCTGCACCCCCCCTGCCGCTGGTTACGGGCCTTCCTGGCTCCCCACCACATTGATGGTGTTGTAGTAGTCGGCCTGCACCGGCTCGCCGTCTGCTCCGGCGATCTTGTACTTGATCTTCATCTGCATCACGGTGCGGATCTTGGGCATCTCGAGGAACACCGTCTTGCCGTCGGCCGAGAGGGTCACCGAGCTGATCTCGACCGGATCATGGCCGTTCTTCTTGGGGTCGTCGACGTGCACTTCGGGAGAACCGTAGTTCTCGGCCCAGATGTAGTTCCACTCCTCGGCGCTGTAGTTGTCCTTGGCTCCGGCGCTGGCGCGGTCGAGCGGCGTGCTGAAGGTCAAGCTGATGCCGTTCTTCTTGACCACGTAGCCGACCGGCATGTGCACCGTCTTGCCGGTATAGCGCACGCGCTGGAAACCGGCCTCCTTGGCGCCATTGGTCTGCCAGCCGCGCAGACCGCAGACGTAGAGCTGTCCATCGGTGGCATTGAAGCGGGCGCGCATGATGCCGGTATTGAAGGTGAGCGGGAAGCGCACGCAGCCGCCCTGGGCGATGCTGCCATCCATGCCCCACGAGACCAGGAACAGCGAGCTGGTGCCATAGGACATGTGCAGCAGGCTGCCTTCTGGCAGACCCCACTTGTTGCCGAGCACCCAGGCCTGGCCGCCGCAGGAATTGTCGATCGGGCCGGTGTTGTGCGGGATCCACAGGATCGGCTTGTCGTAGTCGGTCGGCTCGGGGGTGCGATGCGCCAGCGGCGGCACGCCGTAGAACCCGCCCTTGACGATGAGGTTGACGCGCGAGCTCGGCGTCCAGGTGCCTTCGTTGTCGCCGGAGGTGACTTCGCCCTTGGGGCCGACGCTCATGCCGTTGGGGGCGCGGAATCCGGTGGCGAAGACCTCCGATTTCGAGCCGTCCTTCGAGATCTTGAACATGCAGCCGTTGCTCTCGGTGATGTGCTCGAAGCCGCGTCCGCCCGGCTTCACCGGACCGGCCTTGGCGTAGTAGAAGTTGCCTTCGGGATCGGTCCACAGGTCGAAGGAGAACTCGTGGAACCCTCCGGAGGTGTGCACGTCGTTGTTGAAGGCCTCGTAGAAGTCCGCCTCGCCATCCTTGTTGAGGTCGACCAGGCGCTCGATGCCGTCGCGGGTGGTGACATAGACCACGTCGTCGACGATCTTGAGCCCGAGCGGCTGGTGCAGCCCGGTGGCGAACCGCTTCCAGGTCAGCTTGCCGAGCGAGGCATCGATGCCGGAGACCACCCACACATCGCCATTCCAGGTCGACACCGCGGCGCGGCCGTCGGAGAAGAAGTCGAAGCCGGCGAAGCGCAGCTTCGATTTCCAGGGGTTGCTCTCGGGGACGGTGATGGTGTCGACCACATACGGCGAGGTCGCATCCACGGGCGTGCCGAGCTCGCCCTTGGTCTCGACGGTCTCGGGATAGCGCGGCGCACCGCCCTTGGTCAGGGTCTTGGGATCGGTGATCGCGGTGGCGGCATTGATGATCGGCGCGGCGGCGGCGGCATCGGCGTTGACGATGACGACCTTGAAGGTCGCGGCGGCGGTGGCGCCGATCTTGAGCAGGATGCGGTTGCCAACCACCGCCAGGCTGACACCGGCAGGGGCGTCGACCAGGCCGACGCTGACCTTGTTATCGCCGGCGCTCAGGGTCGCGACCCCGCCAGCGACCGAGCCGGTGCCGTCGGGCAGCTCGGCCACGAGGTTGGTCACCGGGCCGACATTGGCGATCGACAGCGTGCGCGAGACCGCCTTGCCATCGGCCTCGAAGCCGGGCAGCTCGAGCACCGTGCCGGCGCCGACGGTATAGGAGAATACCACCCGGTCGCCGTTGATGTAGTGGCCCTTGTACTTGGCGAGATCGGCGGGCAGCGGACCGTAGGGCTCGCTGCGCGGATCGTCGAAGCTCTCGCTCTTGGACCAGCCGGGCAGCTGCGGGGTGCCGAAGATCTGCATGCCGGCGGTCTTGGGGCCGGGGACGCCATGCGCGCCGTCGTAGGCCACGCCCTTGAGCTCGAGGAAGCCGCCAGTCCAGCCGGCGCTCCAGCGCAGCAGGTCGGCGTCGAAGCACAAGCCGCCGACCACCACCTGGTCGCCGACCTTGGCGGTGAGCTTGACCGCGTGGCCCTTGATCGCCAGGTTGTTGGCCGGCGAGGGTGAGGCGATGGTGTCGGATAGCTGCGGGCCGTAGTCCATGTCGTAGAACCAGCCGGAGGCGGGGGCACCAGTCGGCCCCTTGCGCTTCTTCCAGGCCAGCTGATCCCAGCTGACCTTGGTCTCGGCGCCCTTGTCGTGCGACAGCGCCGAGCCGCCGATCACGCTCTCGCTGCCGCCAGGCGGGGTCCACCACAGCTTGCAGCCGGCTCCGCCATTGCCCTGGAAGAAATCGAGCCGCACCTGGTGCAGCCCGGCGCTCAGCTGCACCTGGCCGGATTTCTTGCCCATGCCGTGGGGTCCGCCGTTGTCGACCACCTGCTTGTCGTCGATGAACAGCCTGGAGCCGTCATCCGATTCGGTGGCGAAGGTATAGGACCCATCCTTGTCGATCTTGACCGAACCGGTCCAGCGCGCCTCGAAGTTCTCCACCAGCTTGGTGCCGTAGAACGGCCCCTCCTGGTCGGGGAAGTTGACCTGCTTGTCGATGCGCACGAAGGTCGGCTTGAGATCCTTGAGCTCCTGGAAGTCGCCGACCGCGTGGTCGAAGGCGAAATACTCACCCAGGAGTCCCGGTTCCTGGTCTGCGGCGAAGGCGGCCGAGAGGCTGGCCACCAGGGTGACGAGCAGGGCGGTGCGGGAGGTGCTGGATGTCAGGGTGATGCCCATGGGGGATCCTTGCGAAGCGGGGACGAGGGGTCGTGGAAGACGGGGGGAGAATCGGGGTTATTGATGGGATGGGAAGGGGCTAAAAGCATACCGAGACAGCCTGCATGCGTCGCCTACTTTTTGCGCACCCAGCATCCCTGCATGTGGTCCCCTGGTCCCTTTAGCGCCACGGCGCTGCGCTCGGTGGCGACGGGGGCACATCCTGTATATCTCCAGGTCGCAACGTCTGTACAGCCGGCGAGAGCCCCTTCCAGATACCTCTGCCGGAGTCCTGGGTGGGAGAGCCGGGCGGGGCGAGGGACCTGGGGTTGGCTATTCCCGAACGACTCCCGGCTATTATAGGAAGAGCCCCCTGCTGTGTAACCCGAGGCCAGGCCTCCACCAACGCAGCCGCATGGGCCTGGTATTCCCCCTCTGGCCCGCCTCCCATACCCTCCCAGAGCCCCTATGGACTTCCCGATCTACCACCTCGCCTTCTTCGGGGATCGCAGCCTGATCGCCGTGATCGGCGCGCTGCACGTCATCATCAACCACATGTTCGCCGTCGGTGGCATCCCGCTGGTGGTGGCGCTGGAATGGTGGGGCTGGCGCACCCGGGACTCGCACTGGGATGATCTCGCCAGGCGCATCATGTTCACCTTCTTCGTCGTCGCCACCACCGTGGGGGCGCTCACCGGGGTGGGCATCTGGCTCTCGGTGGCGCTGATCAATCCCGAGGCCATGGGCAGCCTGCTGCGGGTGTTTTTCTGGGCCTGGTTCACCGAATGGCTGGTCTTCGTCACCGAAGTGGCGCTGATCCTGTGGTACTACCTGAGCTGGAAAAGCCTGGCTGGCGAGCGCAAGCGCAGCCACATCTCCATCGGCCTGACGCTGTGCGTCTTCTCCTGGATCACCATGGCGCTGATCGTCGCCATCCTCGGCTTCATGATGAACCCCGGTACCTGGATCACCGATCACCGCTTCCTCAGCGCGGTGTTCAATGACATCTACATCCCCCAGCTCGCCTTCCGCACCACCCTGGCGATGGTGATGTCCGGCTGCGCAGGGCTGTTCCTGAGCTGGATGTTCACCTCGGCCGAAACGCCGATGCGCAGCAAGGCCATCCGCTTCGTCTCCACCTGGATACTGTGCTGGCTGCCCTTCTGCGCCATCGCCCTGGCGTGGTATTACCACGTCGTCCCGCCCGAGATGGTCAAGAATCTCCCCGTCGCACTGGGCACCCAGGCCTTCGAAGCCAACGCGCAGATCATCCTCGGCGCGCTGGCGGCGCTGGCTGGGCTGGTGGTCCTCATCGCCCTGCTCGGCATCTCGATCCCCGGCTCGCTGCCGCGCGTCGCGTTGCTGATCCCCATCCTGGCGGCGATCATCATCGCCGGCGCCTTCGAGCGCTCGCGCGAATTCCTGCGCAAGCCCTACATCATCTACCAGTACATGTACGCCAACCGCTTCCGCGTCGACGACTACCCCCTGCTCACCCATGAGGGCATCCTGCCCTATAGCACCTACGCCGCGGTGAGGCAGGTGACGCCAGACAACCAGCTGCTGGCGGGGTCCGAGGTCTTCCGCCTCGCCTGCGCCACCTGCCATACCGTCGATGGCGTCAACGGCATCCGCGCCAAGCTCTCGGCGCTGTATCTCAATGCCCCCTGGCAGGTCGATGCCATCAAAGGCTACATCGAGCATCTGCATGACGTGAAGGCCTACATGCCGCCCTTCCCCGGCAATGAGGCCGAAGCCGGCGCGCTGGCGCGCTACCTGGTCTCCCTCCAGTCGGCCGTCCCGCCCGCTACCGCCGATCTCCAAGCCCCGGCATCCGGCGCCGGCGCGCTCGCCAAGCGCGCGCCTGCGGCTGCAACCCCCCCCGCCATCACCGGACGCTGAGACCAGACATGGATGCCTCCACCCCGATCCCCAAAGACGTCACGCTGCCGCTGCCGGTCCCGCCGGAGCTGCTGGTCATCTTCCACGTGGTCTTCTTCGCCATGCATCTGCTGTTCGTCAACCTGATGCTCGGCGGCGTGCTGCTGACCTTGTGGTACGAGCTGCGCGGCCGCGTGCGCGCCGACTACGACGCCCTGGCGCACGAGATCGCCAAGACCATCTCGGTGAACAAGAGCCTGGCGGTGGTGATGGGCATCGGGCCGCTGCTGTTCATCAACCTGCTGTACACCTCGCCCTTCTACGGCACCACCACCCTGATCGGCGATGCCTGGATCAAGATCATCCCCCTGGTGATGATCGCCTTCCTGCTCGCCTACCTGCACAAGTACACCTGGGAGCGCATGCACGCCCACAAGGGCCTGCACATCCTGCTCATCGCCGTGGTCGCGGTGCTGCTGCTGAGCGTGCCGCTGATCTTCCTGACCACCATCAACCTGATGCTGTTCCCCGAACTGTGGCCGCGCGTGCACGGCTTCGTCGACGCGCTGTTCCTGCCCAACGTCCTGCCGCGCTACCTGCACTTCCTGCTCGCCTCGCTCTCGGTGATGGGGCTGTTCCTGGTCAAGTGGACGCAGACCCCCTATTTTCCGGCCGAGAAGCTGTTCCGCGATCTGACCCGCCTCGAATTGCGCCAGCAGTTCTACGCCCTCGCCTTCGGCGCCACGGCGCTGCAATTCCTCGCCGGCCCCCTGGTGTTCGCCACCCTGCCGGCCGCCGGGATGAACCTGCGCACCATGGGCGCGGTGGCCTGCGGGGTTGCGTGCGCCATCCCGGCGCTGTGGTGGCTGTGGCAGGAGCTCAACCAGCCGACCAGCGGGGCGGGACGGCGCTACTGGCACATCATCGGCGCGATCAGCCTGACGGTGATGTTCATGGTCATCGGCCGGCACCTCTACCGCGCCGAGTCGCTGTCGCTCTACCAGGCGCAGATCGCCGCCAGGACCGCCAACTATGAGCAGCAGGTGGAGGAGGCCAAGAAGGGCGTCTTCCCGCAGCATGCCATTGCGGAAAAGGCCGCCGCGTCGGCCCCCCCGGTCACGCCCGCCTCCGGCTACACCAGCCCCCTGCGGGCGGACAAGCGCTTCGCCCAGGGCGATGCGATCTTCCACCAGGTCTGCTTCGTCTGCCATGCGCCGGCGACCAAGCTCATCGGCCCGCCGATCCTGGAAATCGCGACCCTCTACAAGGACCATCCGGAAGGCATCGCCAAATGGGCGCAGGCGCCAGGACCGAACAAGCGTCCGCCGCTGCCCATGCCACCGGTGGTCGGCAAGACCATGGATGAGCTCACCGCCGTCGGCGTCTACATGCTCGGCATCGGCGACGAGGAAGCGCACAAGGCCGCACCCGCGAAGTAGTGGCGCTAATCCGTCTGCGAGGTGCGCCGGCGGGCGCGCGTCTGCCCCTGCGGCTGGCGGCTGGAGAGGTAGCGCTTGAGCGCCTGGGTGTGGGCGGGGAAGGCCAGCGAGAGCGTCGAGGAGGCGAGCACCAGCTCCGACACCTCGGCATTGGGCTTGAAGCGCGGCAGGCCGGCAGCGGTGCGCACCTTGGTCTGGGCGATCACCAGCAGCAGGTCGTCCGGGACGCTGATCACATCGAAGACCGACAGCTCCTCGGTGCGCACGGAGACGCCGGTCTCCTCCTTGAGCTCGCGCACCGCTGCCTGCTGCCAGGTCTCGTCGTGATCGATGTAGCCACCCGGCAGGGCGAGCTGGCCGGCATGCGGCTCGATCGCCCGGCGCACCAGCAGGATGCTGTCATGCACCGGCACCAGCAGCGCCACCACCGGCACGGGATTGCGGTAGCTGACCGCCCCGCAGCTGCTGCAGGTGCGCGGCCACGGCAGCTCGCCGGGAAAGCCTGTGCCGCAGCTGGAGCAATGGGACAAGGGCTTCGGCATGGCGGGTTTGTATGACGAACGGCGCGTCCGCCTAGTCCCTCTCTGCCGCAGCCCGCACGCCGTCTCATGGCGAAATGGACGCTGGAGCCGTCCGTGCAGCGGCGCCTACGCCGCGTATCCGGCGTTGGCCTGGTTCACTTCTTGGTCGGCGCCGGGGGCAGGTCGGCGTATTTCGGCGCCACCTTCTCGATGTTCGGCGTCTCGTCGGGCGTGATGCGGCCGAGGGCATAGTTGATGCCGCTGGTGACCAGCTTGGTGAAGATCGGACTCTGCAGGACATCGTCACGGTGCCCCATCGCGGTGTAGAACACCCTGCCCTTCCCGTAGGGGTGGATCCAGCTGATGGGATAGGGGCCTCGCTGGTAGGGTTGGCCGTGCATGGTCGAGGTGTCGATCACCAGCAGGACATGGAGGGTCTTCTCGAATTGCTTGAAGGGGTACCACTCCTCCTTCATCTCGAAGCCGTCCTTGCTCTCCTCGAGGCCGGGGAAGGTGGGGTCGGTGACGATGATCTTCGCCGCTTGCTGATCGCCGTGCATGATGAACTCGGCGCCCAGCATGTCGAGGTAGGGATCGAGTTCGGCATGCAGCTTGAGGCTGTGCGCCTCATTGTTGGTGTGGAAGGTGTCGGCGGCGCAATGCAGGCCGACGAAGCCCTTGCCGGCCTTGATCGCATCGAGGAACGCCTGCTTGCCCGCGGCGCTCATCGGCGGGGTCTTGTCGGTGCCCGGGGTGGTCAGATCCCCGGTGGTATAGAAGATGAAGGCGTCGAACTCCTTGAGCTTCTCCGCGGTGAACACCCCGCCGTCCTTGGTGGTGGTGAGGGTGAAATGATCGTTCTTGCCGATCGCCGTCAGGGCGATCTCGGCGGTGCCGGGTCCGCCATCCTTGCCGGGCTTGATCGCCGGATGCTCGAAGCCGGCGCTCTTGGTGAAGAACAGGATCTTGGCCTCGTCGGCCGTGGCCGCGACGGCGCTGGCGAGCAGCAGGAGCGGGATCAGCGGGAGGCGCAGGGACGATAGCATGGGGGAACTCCTATTTGGGCACGACGTTGATGGTGTTGTAGATCTCGTTGGCGACAGGTCCGCCATCGGCGCCCTTGAAGCGGTAGGTGATTGACATCTGCATCGCAGGGCGCAGGCCGGGAATGTCAATCGTCACCGTCCTGCCATCGCTGGCCAGGGAGGCGGCGCTGATGTCGATCTTGTCGTGGCCCTTCTTCTCCGGATTGGTGACCAGGTAGTCGTCCGATCCGTAGGTCGAGGTCCAGCGGTAGTTCCATTGCTCGATCGCCAGGCTGTCGGGCGTCACCGAAGCCTTGTCGAGGGTGGTGGTGAAGCCGATCGTCACCCCCTTGGCGGTGACATGCAGGGCCACCGGCATGCACACCGGCTTGCCGGTGTAGCGCACCCGCTCCAGGCAGCCATCGGTGCCGGCATTGGTCTGCCAGCCCTTGATGCCGCAGACGTAGAGCTGGCCATCGACGGGATCGAAGCGGCCGCGCATCAGCCCGGAGGAGAACTTCAGCTTGAAGCCCACCACCCCGCCCTGGGGGATGCCGCCGACCTCCTCGTACATCACCGCGAACAGCGTCGACTGGCCGTAGGAGAGGTGGAGCATCTGGCCGGCGAACGGCCCCCAGCGGTTGCCGGTGTCCCACACCTCGCCGCCGCCCGAGTTGTCGATCGGCATGGGGATCCAGCACAGCGGCGGATCGTAGCTGGCGGGATGCTTGGCGTTGACCTCCTTGTTCTCGGCCAGGCGCGGATCGGCGACGAAGGCATAGAAGCCGCCCGGCTTCACCAGGTCGATCTTGCACGCCGGCGTCCAGTGGCCCTGGTTGTCGCTGGCGGTGAGCTGGTCCTCGGGGCCCATGCCCATGCCGTTGGCGGCGCGGAAGCCGGTGGCGATGGTGGTGAAGCTCGAGCCATCCTTGGCGATCTTGAACATGCAGGAATGGAGCGGGAAGTTCCAGGGCACGCGGTTGCCGCCCTTGACGTAGTAGAAGTTGCCGGCCCGGTCGGTCTGCAGATCGAAGGAGAAGTCGTGGTAGTCCTTGTAGAGGGTGGTGGTGTTGAAGAAGCACTCGTAGAAATCCGCCTCGCCGTCATTGTTGAGGTCGTCGAGGCGGGTGATCTGGTCGCGGCCGAGCACGTAGATGCGGCCATCGACCACCTTGAGCCCCAGCGGCTCGAACAGCCCGCTGGCGAAGCGCCGCCAGCTCAGCCTCTGGCTGCCCTGGTCGAGGCCGGAGACGATCCACACCTCGCCCTCGAAGGTGCAGACCGCCAGCCGGCCATCGGGGAGGAAATCGAGGCCGGTGGGGCGGAACCACGATTTCCATGGCGTCTGGCCCGGGAAGCCCAGCTGATCCACCAGATAGGCGCCATCGCCGCTGCCGGGCGTCAGGGTGGCGGTCAGGGCCTGCCCCTGTGCGGGACCGCCGCGGCACAGACTGAGCGGATCTGCGGCTGGCGGCAGGGCCGTGAGCGCGCTGGCGAAGGCGCCCAGCGCCGCCTTGGCGCCGCTCCAGATCGCCACCGTGAAGGTCTGCGCCGGACCGGCCGGCAGATGCAGCAGGATGCGGCCATCGCTGACCGCCAGGGTCGCTCCCGCGCTCACCGAGGCGACCCCCACCGCGGTCAGCCCCTCGGGGTCGGCGACGCTGCCGCCGAGCACCGCGCAGCTGGCATCCGCGCGGCCGCTCGCGGCAGTGCCCGCTGCAGCGCCCCGCGGACCGACCCCGCCGCTGGCATGCGGCAGCGAGCAGGCCACCAGGGTCTGCTCATGAGCGGTGGCGGCGATGGCGATGGTGCGCAGCACGATCGCTCCACCGTTCGAGCTCAGGAGGCCTGGCAGCTCGTGCACCAGGACGTCGCCCACGGTGTAGGCGAGCACCACCTGGTCGCCGTGGCGGTAGAGGCCCTTGTAGGCCGCCCAGCTGGCGGGCAGGTTGCCGATGCCGTCCTTGCGCGGATCGGCAAGCGTACCGCCCGGACCGGCCCAACCAGGTCCGCTGGGGATGGCGAACAGCGGCTTGCCGATCGCCGTCGCCGGACCGGTGCCCTGGCCGATGCGCGCCGGGTTGGTGGTGGTCATGTCGACGAAGCCACCCTGCCAGCCGGCTGCCAGGCGCATGGTCTCGGCGTCGAAGCTCACCCCGACATCGGCTCCCAGGCGCACGTTGATGGCCTTGTAGATGATCTCCTTCTTGTCGGCCGGGCTGTGCAGGTAGTACTGGATCAGCCCGCCGAAATCCATGTGCGCGCCAGGACCGAGATCCTTGGCCGGCTTGCCCTCGCTGGGACCCTCGAGCGCCTGCGCTGCTGATGAAGCCACCAGGAGGAGGCCCACCGCGAGCACCGCGCAGCGGACCCTCACGGCTTTCCCACCAGCCAGATGTTGCGGAAATACACCGGGTTGTGGTGATCCTGCAGCCACAGCGGGCCGCCCTGGGGGGTTTCCGGCTTCTTCTTGTTGGCGCCCGTGCCGCTCTTGACCTCGGTATGGTCGAGGACCAGCAGGCCGTTGAGCTTGACCGTCACCATGGCGTTCTTGGTCTTCGCCCCGGCGGCATCGAAGGTCGGTCCCTGCCAGTCGATGTCGTAGGTCTGCCAGGAGAGCGGCGGATAGCAGGCGTTGACCAGCGGGGTCACCACCGTGTAGAGCGAACCGATGTCGTTGTTCTCCGGCTTCAGGCCGTAGGAATCGAGCACCTGGATCTCGTAGGTGTGATGGATGTAGATGCCGCTGTTGCCGCGATCCTGGCCGCGCCCGAAGGGCTTGAAGGGCTCGCGGAACTCGACGTGCAGCTGGTAGCTGGTGAAGTTCTTCCTGGTCTCGGCGCCGTAGTTCAGCACCTTCTCGCCGTCCAAGGTCTCGATCTTGGCGTCCTTCCAGGCATCGGTGTTCGAGCCATCGAAGAGCACCAGCGCGCCGGCCGGCGGCTTGGCGAGCGCGGTGGGGCTGACGCGCAGGACCTTCTTGAGCGTGAAGGCGGTGCCGGCGGCGGTGGTGCCGCTGAAGGCGTCGCCGCTGATGGTGCCGTGATAGCCGCTCTCGCCGAACGGCGTCTTCTCGCCCGCGGTCTTGCCCTCGACTTCGACGCGGGTGGCGCCATCCCAGCCCTCGCCCGGGAAGCCGCCCGGCTCGAACACGGCGCGGAAGCTGCCGCCGCCCAGCGCGATCACCTGCGCGGCGAGCGGCTTGCCCCCGCTCTCGCCCAGGTAGTCGCCTTGCACAGCGTAATCCGGACCGGCCTTGCTGACCTCGATGGCCATCTGCTTGTCGCTGCTGGCTTCGCCTGCGTTGACGGCTGCAACCGCCATGCAGGAGGCGGCACAGGTGCGCACGAGGACCGAGACGGGGACGGATGGACGCATGGACGACTCCTGATGTATCTGTGATCGGAAAAGCCCGGTACCCACGCTGCAGGCGCCCAGGCCGAGGAGGGATACCCGGAGCGCACCCACGCCGTTGCCGGGCAGCAGATGGTCGTACGTTGGTAACGTCTTGAAAAAAGAGGGATTTAGGCCTCTGTTTCCGCTGAGTATCCTCAGCCATGCGTGTTTTTGCTCAAAACGATCACTCGCGCCCTGGGCATCTGGCGCTAGGCTGGCGCGTCGCCCGGGGATGGGCCGCCATGCCCAGCCATGGTGCTGATCCGATCTCAGCGCCCGGGCCCATGCCGCGTACCCTTTCCCCATCGCATCACCCGGAGCGCTTTCATGCTGAGTGATTCCCCTGTGGCCCCATCCTTCGCGAAGGCCCGCTACATGGCCCTCGCCGCCGCCTTCCTGGGCTGGATGTTCGATGGCGTGGAGATGGGGATGTTCCCGCTGTGCGCCAAGCCCGCGCTCACCGAGATGTTCGGACCCACGGCCAAGCCTGCAGATATCGGCGTCTGGCTCGGGGTGGTCAATGCGATGTTCCTCATCGGCGCGGCGGCCGGCGGGGTGGTCTTCGGCTGGCTCGGCGATCGCGTCGGCCGGGTGCGCGCCATGACCGTCGCGGTCCTGGTGTACTCGCTGTTCTCGGCCATGGCCGCCTTCGCCGTCGAACCCTGGCAGCTGGCCGGACCCCGCCTGCTGGCATCCTTTGGCATGGGCGGCGAATGGGCGCTCGGCGTGGCGCTGGTCATGGAAGCGTGGCCGTCGACCAGCCGGCCGCTGATGGCTGGACTGATCGGCGCCGCCGCCAACCTCGGCTTCCTGCTGATAGCGATGGTCGGGCTGACGATCGCCACGTTCATCAAGACCATCGATCCGGTCCTGCATTCCTTCCTGCCCGATGCCATCGCCACCGCCGCCACGGCGCACCAGGCCTGGCGCCTGCTGCTCTTCCTCGGTGCGATGCCGGCCGTCCTGACGCTCTTCATCGTCTTCTTCGTCCCGGAATCGGAATCGTGGAAGAAGTCGGCCGCAGGGGCGCCCAAGAACCACATCGGCGACATCTTCAAATCCGGGCTCGGTGCGCTGGTGTGGAAGGCCTCCGCGCTCTCGGCGCTCACCCTCCTGGGTACGTGGGGCTCGACGCAGCAGATGCCCGGCTGGGCTGGCGGCCTGGCCGCCACCACTCCCGCCGACTGGCATCTCACGCCGGCCGAGACCACCTCCTACACCCAGATGGTCTCCGGCTTCGGTGCCTGCGTCGGCTGCATGCTCGGCGCCCTGGTCGCGCAATGGGCCAACCGCCGCTGGACCTTCTTCGGCATGGCGGCGCTGTCCCTGATCAGCTCGCAGATCCTCTTCCGCGTCCCAGTGCATTTCGGGCCCGGTTTCCTGGTCGGAGTGTTCCTGGTCGGCGGCATCACCGCCTCCTTCTATGGTTGGCTGCCCTTGTACCTGCCCGAGCTCTTCCCCACCCGCATCCGCGCCACCGCCCAGGGATTCTGCTACAATGCCGGACGGGTATTCGCCGCTGCCGGCGCGGTGGGCGGGGGTGCCCTGCTGACCAGCTTTGGCGGCGACTACCAGCGCATGTGCGCGGTCGTCAGCCTGATCTACATCCCGGCCCTGATCGTGATCTGGTTCTGCCCCGAGACCAAGGGGCGGGAACTTCCCGCATAATGCTCTGTCACAACGGGTTACCGCATTTCCAGCGGCCTCATTACGAGCCCCGGAGAGGGGTCTTCTCTGTCCTTTCAATGGGCATGGACGCTTTAGGCTGCTGACCATGGCCGACCCCGCGTCTTCTGCCGGCGAGACCGCCCTGCTGGCGATCATCCCCGCCTACAACGAGGCGCCCCGCATCGCGGCGGTCATCCGCGGCGTGCTCGACCTCGGCCTGCAGGTGCTGGTGGTCGACGATGGCAGCCGCGACCAGACCGCGCGGGTCGCGTCCGGTGCAGGCGCGACCGTCCTGCGGCGCGCCAATGGCGGCAAGGGCACCGCCATCATCACCGGCTGCCGCTGGGCGGTCGGTCAGGGCTACCGGCGGGTGCTGCTGATCGATGGCGATGGCCAGCACGACCCCCGCGAAGCCCCGGCGCTGATCGCCGCCGGCGCTGCCGGCGCCGACCTGGTGATCGGCCGGCGCTGCCTCCACCTCGGCCGTCAGCCGCTCTACCGGCGTGGCTTCAACCGCCTCTCCAGCCTGCTGGTCACCCTCGCCGCGGGACGCCGCGTGCTCGACAGCCAGAGCGGCTTCCGCCTCTTCGATCCGCGCCTGCTGCTCTCCCTGCCGCTCTCGGGGCGGCGCTACGACCTCGAGACCGAGGTCTGCATCCTCACCGCCCGTGCCGGGTTGCGCGTGGTCGAGGTGCCGATCTCGGTGATCTACAACGACAAGGTCTCGGGCGTCCATCCGCTGTTCGACACCCTGCGCTTCTTCCGCGCGGTGGCGATGAGCGTCACCCGCTGCCGCGGCAGCTCCCGCCTGGCGCCCTTCCCGGCCATGGCCACGCCCGCACCGGCCCAGCCGCGGACCTCCGCGCCGGTGCTCATCGGCACCCATCTGGTGCCGAGCTCGGGCTGACGAGCGGCGCCCGGACGCTCGACCGCCCTGCTCATTGTCCGGGCTGCCTGCGAGCTAGCATCGCGCCATGCCCGCGCTGCCACCGATCATCCGCCAATTGCCCGAGGCGGTGGCCAACCAGATCGCCGCCGGCGAGGTCGTCGAACGTCCGGCCGCGGTGGTCAAGGAGCTGTGCGAGAACGCCCTTGATGCCGGCGCCAGGCGCATCGTGGTGCGCATCGAGGATGGCGGACGCCGCCTGGTCGAGGTCGAGGACGATGGCCATGGCATGCGCGGGAACGACCTGGCGCTGGCCCTGGCGCGCCACGCCACCAGCAAATTGTCCAGCTCCGAGGACCTCTTCCGCATCGCCACCCTGGGCTTCCGCGGCGAGGCCTTGCCGTCGATCGCCGCGGTGAGCGAATTCACCATCGCCAGCCGGCCGCACGACCAGGAGAGCGGCATGCGCCTGGTGACGGCCGGCGGCGCGGGGGGCGCGCTGGAACCCTGCGCGATGGCGCCGGGGACGCGGGTGAGCGTGCGCAACCTGTTCTGGAACGTCCCGGCACGCCTGAAGTTCCTCAAGAGCGAAGCCTCGGAGAGCGGACACATCACCGAGCAGGTGATGCGCCTCGCGCTCAGCCATCCCCGCGTCGCCTTCCGCCTCGACACCGTCCAGGGGCAGGTCGCGCGCACCACCATCGATCTGCCTGCCGGGGAGACCCTGTCCGACCGCGTGCGCGCGCTGTTCGGCCGCAGCCTGAGCGAGCGCCTGCTCGCCGTCGCCGAGAGCGCCGCGACCATGCAGATCACCGGCTTCGTCGGCCATCCGCAGGAGGCGCGTCCGACCGCCAAGAGGCAGTACCTCTTCCTCAACGGCCGCTTCGTCAAGGACCGGCTGCTGTATGCGGCGGTGCGCGAGGGCTACAAGGGCTTCCTCGAGCCGCGTCTGCATGGCGCGGTGTTCCTCCATCTCGACCTCGATCCCGCCCAGGTCGACGTCAACGTCCATCCGACCAAATCTGAGGTCCGCTTCCGCTCCGAGGGCGAGGTCTTCAGCCTGGTGCAGAAGGCCATCCAGGGCGCCCTGCACACGGGTGCCGGGGGCTTCGCCCTGCTCACCTCCGCGGACGCTCCTGCGCAGAGCCCCCCGCCGGGCGGGCTCATGCGCACCGTGGTCCGGCCCGCGCCGGCACCAGTGGTGGGCGCACCGGCGCTCCAGGAGCGCTTCCTGCCGCAGATCCCGGTCACCGTCGCCGCGGCCACCCCCGGCACCCCCGGCGCCGGGGCGGGCGCGCTCTCCGGCGCGCCGAGCGCTGAACGACCCGCCGCACCGGGGGCACCGGCAAGCGCCGCGATGCAGCCTGCCGACCCGCTCCGTCCCGCTGGCGCCGCGCGTCCCGCCGATGCGACCTCGCCGCACATCCCGGGGGTCAGGCGCGTGCTGCAGCTCAACCGCATGTTCCTGCTCATCGAGACCGACCACGGCATCCGCCTGGTCGACCAGCACGCGGTGCATGAGAAGGCGCTGTTCCTCTGCCTCGATGATGCGCTCACCGACCTGGCGGCCTCGGGACGGCAGGAGCTGCTCATCCCGCGCTCGGTGGAGCTGCTCGCCAGCGAAGTCGCGGTGCTCGAGGCGCTCCTGCCCGAGCTGGCCCCCTATGGCATCCAGGCCGAGGTCTTCGGCCCCACCACGGTGCTGGTGCGGGCCTTCCCGGTCAGCCTGCGGCGGGTCAATTGGGCCGCCTTCTTCGGCTCCCTGGCGAGCTCGGGCTCCAGCCCGCACGCGCTTGATGGCCTGCGCGAACGCATCGCCCACAGCGCCGCCTGCCACGGCGCGGTCAAGGCCGGCCAGCAGCTCAGCCCGGAGGAGCAGCTCGAGCTGGTCGGCCTGCTCTACCGCCTCGAGCACCTCGAGCACTGCCCGCACGGCCGCCCGACCACCCTGGACCTCAGCTGGGCCGAGCTCGAGCGGCGCTTCCAGCGCTGAGCGGGCGATTGCGGTGGCGCTCCAGCCGACGACCATGGGCCGCCATGAGCAGCAGCGATCTCGCCGACGCCCGCGACCTGTGCCGCTTCATCGACCAATCGCCCAGCGCCGCGCATGCGGTCGCCCAGGTGGCCGCCCAGCTGGGGACGCACGGCTTCACCACCCTCGACCTGAGCGCGCCCGCCTGGGGGCTTGCGCCTGGACGCTACCTGGTCCGGCGCGGCGGCAGCGTGGTGGCCTTCGTCATCCGCGCTGCCGCCTTCCGCCGCCTGCACCTGGTCGGCGCCCATACCGACAGCCCGCATCTGCGCCTCAAGCCCCAGGCGGCCTACGCCTGCGAGGGCTGCCTGCAGCTGGGCGTCGAGGTCTACGGCGGCGCCCTGTACAACAGCTGGCTCGACCGCGATCTCGGCGTGGCGGGCACCGTGCATACCGCAGATGGCGTGAGCCACCTGGTGCGCATCCATCGTCCGCTCGCGCGCGTCGCCCAGCTCGCCGTGCATCTTGACCGCACGGTCAACGACAACGGCCTCAAGCTCAATCCGCAGACCCAGCTCGCACCGCTGTGGGGGCTGCAGCCGGAGGGCGCCGGCCCGGGCGAGGCCAGCCGCCGCTTCGCCGCCGAGCTCGGCCTTGCGGACAGCGCGATCATCGCCCATGAGCTGTCGCTCTACGATCTCACCCCCGCGACCCTGGCCGGCGCCGACGAGGAGCTGATCTTCGCCGGGCGCCTCGACAACCTCGCCTCCTGCCATGCCGGCGTGACCGCCCTGCTGGGCTCGATCGACGGCGAGAGCGAGGTCCTGCCGATGCTCGCGCTCTTCGATCACGAGGAGGTCGGCAGCCGCAGCGACACCGGCGCCGATGGCATGCTGCTGTGGTCGATCCTGGAGCGCATCGCCGGCGAACTCGGCATGGGCCGCTCAGCGCTGCACGCCAGCCTGGCCGGCAGCCTGATGATCTCGGCCGACATGGCCCATGCCCTGCATCCCAACTACCCCGAGAAGCATGAACCGCGCCACCGCCCGCTGCTCGGCAAGGGCGTGGTGCTCAAGACCAATGCCAATGTGCGCTATGCCACCAGCGCCGCGAGCGCGGCGCGCATCCGCCGGCTGGCCGCCGCCTGCGCGGTGCCGCTGCAGGATTTCGTCGCCCGCGGCGACATCGGCTGCGGCAGCACCATCGGCCCGTCAGCCGCGGCGCACCTGGGCATCGCGGTGTGCGATCTGGGCACGCCGATGCTGTCGATGCACAGCGCCCGCGAGTGCGCCGCCAGCGCCGACCATGCCCCCTACATCCGGCTGCTCTCCGCGCATCTGCGCGGTGCGTGAGCGGCGGTCATCACGGCGCGCGTGCGCCGCGCTGCTGCCTCGGCTGCTGCTGCTTACGAGGGCTTCAGGCGAACTCGTTGTAGATCGCCCGGATGGCGAGCGCCAGGTCGGCCTCCTCGACGCCGACGATGATGTTCTGCTCGCTCGAGCCCTGGTCGATCATGCGCACGTTCACGCGCGCCTTGGCCAGGCTGCTGAACAGCCGGGCGGCGGTGCCGACCGCATGCGTCATGCCCTGGCCGACGGTGGCGATCAGCGCCATGCCCGGGGTGACCTTGAGGGTGTCCGGGCGGAGGGTGGCCTGGAGATCCTCGAGCACCTGCTCGAGCTTGCTGGTGCCGCTCGCGTCCACCAGCTGGCGGTCGGCCACCACCACCGAGAGGGTGTCGATGCCGGTGGGGGTGTGCTCGTAGCTGATCCCCAGGCGCTCGAAGGCGTCGAGCACGCGGCGTCCGAAGCCGACCTCGGTGTTCATCATCGCCTTCTCGATCTGGATGACGGTGAAGCCCTTGGTCCCGGCGATGCCCACCACCACCTGGTTGCCGGCATCGCGCTCGGCGACGATCATGGTGCCCGGATCGGCAGGCCGGTTGGTGTTGCGGATGTTGATCGGGATGCCCTTCTCGCGCACCGGGAAGACCGCCTCCTCATGCAGCACGCTGGCGCCCATGTAGGAGAGCTCGCGCAGCTCGCGGTAGGTGATCTCGGTGATCGGCCTGGCCTCGGCGACCACCCGGGGATCGGTCATCAGCACTCCTGAGACATCGGTCCAGTTCTCGTAGAGCGTGGCATCCAGGGCGTTGGCGACCACCGCTCCGGTGACATCCGAGCCGCCGCGGCTGAAGGTCTTGACCTCGCCGGCATGGTCGGAGCCGTAGAAGCCGGGGATGACCACCCGGCCGGCGATGCGGCAGCGCGCGGCGATGGCGGGGAAGGTGCGGCGGTCCAGGCGGCCGGCGCGATCGAAGAACACCACCTCGGCGGCATCGATGTAGGTGGCGCCCAGCGCCGCCGCGAGCACGCGACCGTGGATCGCCTCGCCGCGGCTGGCGGCGTAGTCGGCGGAGGCCCCGCCGGCGATGCGCTCGCGCGCCTCTCGCAGGATGGCGCTGAGATCCAGGGCCACGCCCAGCTCGGCGACGATGCCCTGGAAGCGCGCGGCGATGGTGTCCCATACCTGCCCGAGCGCCTGGCCCTTGGCCGCGAGCTGGTGGCAGAGGTAGAGCAGGTCGGTGACCTTGGTGTCGCCGGCATGGGCCTTGCCCGGCGCCGATGGCACGATGACGCGGCGGGCGGGATCGGCGTCGATGATGGCCTGCACCTTGCGCAGCTGGGCCGCGCTGGCCACCGAGGTGCCGCCGAACTTGGCGACGGTCACCCCAGGCACCGCTGCCGCCGCTGGAAACCGCTGATCCTGCGCATCCGCGCTCTGTCGCCCGGCCATGGCCGCTCCTCGTCCCCGGGCCGGGCGCCGGCGTGGCGCTCACAGGTCCCGGAGGGCCGCACACGCTAGCAAGGCCCAGCTCCAAGGAAATGGGCGTGGCGCGGCTTTGCTGGCGCGGGGGCGGGGGCGGGGGCGGGGGCGGGGGCGGGGGCGGGGGCGGTTGCTACTTGTTGATCAGGTTGATGGTGTTGACCACCCGCTGGGTCTCCACCCCCGAGAGCGAGGCGGGCGGCTGGCCGGCCGAGGTCAGCAGGTCGGAGTTGAACTTGTAGACGCGCGCTGGCACGCCATAGAAGCCGCCGGCGGTGGTGCCGTGATAGGCCACGGTCGGGAACGGCCAGTTCTGCTGGGCGACCGCGAAGGGGCTGTTGCCGCTCGGCGAACCAGGGACGTAGGAGCGGGTGTAGCGCATGCGGTTGAGCACTACCAGGCTGCCCTCGAAGGTCCAGGTGGTGCCGCCCCAGTTCTCCATGTAGCGGATGACGTTGTGGGTGCCGTCGCTGCCCTCCTCCTGGGTGTTCTCCAGGTCGGTCGGCTGGTTGTTGATGACCACCGAGATGATGTAGGTGGTGCTGGTGGCCTGCTGGTCGCCGCCGGTATAGGTGGTCTCGGTGTCGTTGAAGCTGTTGGAGAGCGTGGTGAGGCCGTCGCAGAAGACCGCGCACGGGGTGATCTGCTGGTTGCCCGAGCTGTCAGGGTAGGGCATGGTGTTGTAGTCGCCCTGGAGATAGCAGGTGTTGGGGGTGATCACCGTCAGGCCCTGCGGACGGTTGTTGGCTGCGGGCTGCACGCCGCCCCAGTTGACCGCGGAGCCGTTGTACATGCGCACCGCCAGGTTGGTGGGATAGACCGACCAGACGTTGGGCTGGCCGAGGTAGGTCTGCGAGGTGACCAGGCCCGGCGTGCCCGCGCCGACGATGCCGCCATTGGTGTTGGTGGTGATGCCGACCACCGGGTACATCGCCGTCGAGCTGCTGCCGATCCCCAGGGTCGAGACCTGGTTGGCGGGTGTCAGGTAGAGGTTGCTGCTCCAGTACCCCTGGGTCGGATTGTAGCCGAGCGGATCGCATGGATCGTAGATCGGCAGGACACGGGAACCGGCAGCCAGGATGTTGCCGCTTGCAGCTGAGCCGTTGAACAGCGTGGAGTATCCGCTCAGGTAGGGATATGATCCGCCCGGGACGTTATAGGTCGCCGCATTGCTGCATGGGATGGCGACGGCGTACGCGGTCCCTCCGCTGCCGAGCGGCGAATAGGTGCGCATGGTGCGGTGGGCATAGATGATGCCGTTGAAGCCGCTCGACAGCCCCGACGCGGGGTTGTTCGCCGTCTGGCCGTAGGGATCGACCGTGGCCCAGGCGGTGTAGTGGATGAAGGCGCAGATCTGGCCGATGTTCAAGGTCAGCGCGTCGGTGTAGTAGGCCGCCGCCTGGGCCGCAGTGAGGTAGTTGTTCGCTTCGAGCCAGGCGCCTTCGCGCGGATTGATGAACAGGCTGCTGGTGGCGATCATGCCGAAGGGCTGCGGCTGCTGCAGCGGCGTGGCGGTGGCGGTCGCCTCGGTGGGCCCGAGAGCGAAGCAGTTCGGTGCGACCGAGAGCGGGATGTAGGCATGCGAGCCGAAGCCGTACTTGAAGAAGGGGATGGTGATGTCGAGCGGCTGCTTCGCCGTTCCCGAGGCGGTGGTGTACCCGAGGGTGACCACATACTTGCTCATCATCATCGCGGCGTAGGCATTGGCCCATTCCTGGTAGGATGCCGGAGCCGGAGACGGCTGGACCCAGAACGGCGCACCTCCGAGCCCCAGGGTGCCGGTGGGGTCCGAGATCACCAACGACCCCTGCTGCGGTGTCAGCAGCGCGGTCGGCGCCTGCGAGACGCGATCCCAGGTGAAGTTGATGTTGGGGGCGCCGCGCTCGCGGATGACCAGGCCGGTGGTGGTTGCGCCGCCGATGCCATGCAGGGCCTCGGAGAGGAAGTAGCCTTCCACGGCCGAGCCGACCACCGGGGAGGCCGAGGAGATCGGCAGGTAGGTGTCCTGGCGGTTGTCGTAATGAGGGCGCCCATCGTAGTTGCCCATGAAGACCGGGGGCCAGTACATCTGGGTGATGGTGCCGGCATCGATCGCCGGGAGGAAGCTGCCGCCGCCGTTGGGGATGGAGAGGTAGTCGCAATCGATGTCGCGCTGCGTCGGCCAGATGTCCTGGTAGGTGGCTCCGGCGGTGGTCGGGCTCTGGAGATTGAAGAGTGGCAGGTCGGAGGCATACACCGGATAGGCGCTGGGGGTGGTGGAGATGCCCCAGTTATGCACGCCGACGCTGTTGTAGTAGAGCTTCTGCGAATTGGGGTAGACCGACGAGGCGATGGTGTATTCGTTGGGGTTCCAGGTGATCGCTGCGCTGCCCGGGACCGCGCCCTTGATGCACAGCGGCGTGGTCTGGCCGTTGACCGCCGTGGGCACGATCTGCTGGTACTCGAAGGGGTAGCCAGCCAACTGGGGGAAGTTCGCCAGGGTCTGGACGATGCCGGCGCCGTTGCTGGAATCGCGGATGTACTTCGATTGCAGGGAGATCTTCAGCCCGGTGCGCGTATCGTTGGTGCTGACCAGGCCGATGCCGTTGAGCTGGACGATGGCGCTGGTGTCGGTATCGCCGTTGAGGTCGTTGTCCCCGGACATCGCGATCGAGGTCCCGGCGATGGTGGCGTTACGCTGCGGCACGTTCTGCGGATCGAGGATGGTCGCGACCGCCGGCTGGGCGCTGAAGTTGTTGATCACCATCCATTCGTTGACGTCCTTCTGCAGGCGGAAGATGCCGCCCGGGGCATCGATGCCGACGTAGGCACTGTTGGTGCCGATGGTGATCTGGCCCCCCTGGTCGGTCGCGGCGTGGTAGTCAGTGCCGCTCAGGCTGGTGCCACCGAAGTAGATGGCGTTGTTGCTGTGCACCGCGCCGGTCACCGTCAGCGCGCTGCCGGGATGGAACTCGATGTCGCCGGCCGGGCCGGTGGCGCCGTAGAAGATCACGTACTGGAAGAGGTTGAGCATCTTGAGCTCGACCTGGCGCTGCACCTGCATGATCGACTTGACCAGCCCGGGCGTCGTCCAGGGCGTGGCGGAGGCCATGGTCTGCCCCGACTGCGCCAGCTGCACCGGATCGACGTAGTAGGCGGTGACGGTGATCTGGTAGTTGAAGAAGCCGGGATTGGCGATCGTCTCCCCGGTCGTGCCGGTCACCGGATGGAGGGCATTGTAGTTATAGGCGACCGAACCGCCGGGAGCGGTGGTGCCGCTGTAGGTGCTCGAGCTCAGGACCACCGGCTGGATGCTCCACTGGATCATGGTGTTGCCGATCCACAGGTTCGGCCAGGCGGTCTGGCCGACTGCGCCCAGCCAGGTCTGGTAGGGCCCGGTGTAGCCCATGTAGTTCATCCATACCGCCGGCACCACCGTCACCCCTGCGGTGGTCGCCGCCGCCTGGGTCGGGGCGATGTCCACCGTCAGGGCGGCGTTGTTGCTGGCGTAGGTGCGCAGGCAGCCCTCGACCAGCGAAGCGCCGGCCTCGGCGGCATTGGAATTCGACTGGGCGATGAGGTTGGCGCCCTGCAGGTTGTGCATGCCCAGCATCTGGCCGCTGCTGATCGACAGCACGCTCGCCACGAAGGCCAGCACGATCATCGTCACCACCAGGGTGCTGCCGCTGCGCCAGCTGCGGGCGCGCGGACTGGGTGCGCGTGTCGGGGTGTTCATGGAATCCTCCTCGCTCCGGCCCGCATGCGGGCGGGAGCATGAATCACGGTCACTGGTAGGTGATGCTGCGCATGGACGAGACGAAGGTCGTGGTATGGGTGACATAGACCCCCGCGCTGGCGGTCGGCTTGGTCTGGACGATCGAGAAGCTCACCTGGTTGGGTCCCAGCTCGATGTTCTGCCCCGAGCCGTTCACCCCTTCCTGGTACTGGGTATGGACGACGAACGACTGCACGTCATAGGCGAGGATCTGGATGTCGCTGGAGTTCCAGGTGCCGTTGTCCGAGCCGGGGGTCGGCTGGCCGCTGCCCTGGCCGTTGAAGTAGGTGCGCACCAGCTGCCCGGTCTGGATCACCGTCGGCGTGGTCTGGATGGTCTGCACATTGATGACCTCGAGATGGTAGTGGCGCAGCCAGTTGGAGGTCATGTTCTGGTCGAAGGTCAGCCCGGCGGTCGACGATTCCCACACATGGGAGATGTAGATGTCATCCAGGCCGGGCGCGGCCGGGTAGTTCGGATTGACGATCAAGAACGGCGAACTCGGCGCCGTGGCGTACTGGTCGAGCGTGACCACCGGCGCCACCTGGGTGGGGTTGCTGGGGTTGCGCAGGTTGTTGGTGAAGTAGTGCTCGGCGTAGGGCGATGTGGCGATCGTCGATGAGGTGCGGATCTTGACGTATTCCAGGCAATCCTTCTCGTTCGGCGCGGTCGAGGTGGTGTCCACCCACACCCATGGCAGCAGCGGATTGTTGGGGTACGGCGTCTGCGGCACATAGCCGACGGTGTTGGGCACGCCGGTGGTGATCAGCTGGTGCAGACTCGTATTGAAGTCGTACAGCCAGGCGGAGTTGGCGATGTCGTTGGTGATCTGGACGGAGCTGTTGCGCCCTTCCAGGCTCATGTCGTCCTGATGCGCTTCCTGGTACGAATAGTTGGAGACGTTGGCCAGGGTGTCCATCACCAGGCTCATGACCAGGACGAAGATCGACAGCGAGATCATCAGCTCGAGTAGGGTGAAGCCGCGGCGGTGGTGGAGCATCATATGTTGTTCCTGCGCATGATCGTCACTTCATGCCAGCGCTGACCGCCGTTGCTGGCGATCCAGAACACCAGGATGCGCACCAGGACCGCATCATTGACCCGCTGCACCAGGGTGAAGAGGTCGGTGGGCACCGGCTGGACCAGGTTGATCTGGGTCGGGTTGGCCGCGCCACCGTTCCAGGTGCCGCCGCTGAATTCTGGATGGAAGACGTCGGTGGGCGTGTTGGTCGAGAGCTTGAAGGTCGGAAAGGTGACCGGATTGGCCGCGGCCGGGATGGTGTTGGTGGTCGGATCGGTCAGGGTCGGATCGCCGACTTCGCAGACCCAGGCGGCATGCGGGGACGGTGGGCTCGGCAGGGCAGCGAGGTTGGCCAGATCGGAGAAGAGGTTCACATTGTAGTACTCGAGGTAGATCCGCAGGCCATTGAGGCCGGTGAGCTGGGTCTCCAGGCCGAGCGCCATCAGGTCGCGGGTCGCATAGTTCGGATCGCTGGTGGGGACGTTCTCCATCAACGGCGGATTCATCGGCTGGGTGAGGGTGGCGCCTAGCGAGGTGACCTGGCCGAACTCGATCTGCCAGACGGACGGGATCAGCGTCGCCCGGCGCTGCCAGGACCAGGCGTTCTGGTCCTGCTGGATGGAGGCGGAGACCATCTGGCCGAGGGTCGAGAAGTTGGCGCCCATGACGCGCTCGACCATGGTATTGCAGATCTGCTGCACCTGCGCCTCATCGCGTTCGCCCTGGTGCGCGTTATGCAGGGAGAAGATGGTGCCGAGCATGGTGGCCAGCGCGACCGACAGCACCGCGACCGAGATCATCACCTCGATCAGGGTGAAGGCGGCGCGCAGGTGGGCCCGGGGTGCCGGCGGGCTCGTTGCGGCCGGAGAGGAATGTCCGCACGCACTCATGAGCAGCTGTTCCTTATCACGCTTTATCACGCTTATCGGGGCCATACGCACGTGTCCGTTCTACATGTCGCAATGCCGGAGTGGAAATCCGCGTCGAGTCTAGCAGATCGGGCCTGCCAGCCCCGTAGAGAGGCGCGGGGGCATATTGGCTGTGTGATACCATCGACCAGTGGATGGGTGGTATGGACCTACCAGCCGTGGGCGCCTCATCCCATCCCCGCCAGCACCCGATCAGCGGCGGCGAGGGTATGACGGATCTCGCCCTCGCCATGAGCGGAGGACCAGAAGGCGGCTTCATAGGGACTGGGAGCCAGGTAGACCCCCTCGCTGAGCATCCCCACGGTGAAGCGCCTCCAGCGGGCCAGATCACTCTGCTGGACGCAGATCAGGTCGGTGACCGGACGATCGGTGAAGGTGAATCCCCACATCGTCCCCGCCTGGCTGAGCTGGAGGGCGACGCCGTGCCGGCGCGCGGCATCGCGCAGGCCGCTGACCAGGCGCGTCAGGCGCGCCGCCTGGCGCGGGAAGAAGCCGGGACGCCTGGCACCGGCGAGGGTCGCCAGACCGGCCGCCACCGCCACCGGGTTGCCGCTCAGGGTGCCGGCCTGGTAGCAGTCGCCCTGCGGCGCGAGATGGCGCATCAGCGTGCGCGCTCCGCCATAGGCGCCGACCGGCATGCCGCCGCCGATGACCTTGCCCAGGCAGGTCAGATCGGGGGTCACGCCGCAGAGGCGCTGGTAGCCGCCCCAGGCGGTGCGGAAGCCGGTCATCACCTCGTCGAACAGCAGCAGCGCCCCGTGGCGCGTGCACAGTGCTCGCAGCGCGGCGAGATAGCCCGGCGCCGGCAGGATCAAGCCCATATTGCCGGCGACCGGTTCGATGATGAAGGCGGCGATGCGGCCGCGGTGGCGGCGGAACGCCGTCTCGGCGGCGGTGATGTCGTTGTAGGGGATCGAGAGGGTGGTGGCCGCGAAGGCTGGGGGGACGCCGGCGGAATCCGGTTGCTGCAGCGTCGCGCAGCCGCTGCCGGCCGCCACCAGCAGCGCATCGACATGGCCGTGGTAGCAGCCATCGCACTTGATCACCAGCTCGCGTCCGGTCACCGCGCGCGCCAGGCGCAGCGCGCTCATGGTCGCCTCGGTGCCGGAGGAGACCAGGCGCACCTGCTGCATGCTCGGCAGCGCCCGGCACAGGAGCGCGGCCAGCCGGCCCTCTCCCGGGGTGCAGGCGCCGAAGCTCAGGCCATGCTGCGCCGCGCGCTCGACCGCCGCGACCACCGCCGGATGGGCGTGCCCGAGCAGCAACGGCCCCCAGCTGAGCACATAATCGCAATAGCGCCTGCCATCGACATCGACCATCCAGGCGCCGCTGCCCGAAGCGATCACCGGCGGGTGGCCGCCCAGGCGCTTCCAGGCGCGCACCGGCGAATTGACCCCGCCAGGGATGACCCGGCAGGCGGCGGCGAAGAGGGCGCGGGACCGTGGTCCGCTGAGGCGGTGGGCGGGAGGCGGCATGCATGCGTCGTCGGCCCTGCCGATCACTTGGCAAGCGGCAACTCGCGCGTGCCCGTCCGCCCCCGGACGCTCGCATCCGCCAGCTCGCTGCGACTTGCGGTCGCTGAAGTCCCGGCGTATGCTCATGCGTGATCTACCTCGCCAGCCGCAGCCCCCAGCGCGCGATGCTCCTCGCGCGCGCCCATGTCGACGCCACGGTGGTCCCGAGCAGCTGCCGCGAGGACGACATCCGCCATGCGCAACCCCAGGTGCTGGCGCTCGAGCGGGCGCGCGCCAAGGCCGCCGGGGCGCAGCTGACGCCGGCCCAGCTGGCGCTCTGCCCGGTGGTCATCGGCGCCGATACGGTGGTGGCGCTCGGCAACCTCATCCTCGGCACCCCCACCGACCGCGCGGACGCCAAGCGCATCCTCGCCCAGCTCAGCGGCACCACCCATGCCGTGGTCACCGGCCACGCCTGCGCGGTGTTCGCCCCGGATGGCTCGGTCCAGACCCAGGCGGCGCGCCTGGCCACCGCCCGCGTCACCATGCGCCCCCTCACCGAGGAGGAGATCGACGCCTACGTGAACTCGGGCGAGAGCGATGGCCGCGCCGGCGCCTATGCCATCCAGGAGCATGGCGACCGCTTCGTCACCGAGCTGGAAGGCAGCTGGGATACCGTGGTCGGCCTCAATCTGGCGATCGTCGCCCGGCTCTACCGCGAATGCACCGACCACCCGCTGCCGGGCTACACGCCATGATCGCCATCGTCTCCGATCTGCATGCCAACCTCGAAGCCGCCGAGGTGGTGATGAGCCACTGCCGAACGCTCGGGGTGAAGGAGATCTACTGCCTGGGCGACGTCATCGGCTATGGTCCCGATCCGCTGGCGCTGGCGCGCCTGGCGAAGAGCCACTTCGCGGTCTCGCTGATGGGCAACCACGAGGAGGCCCTGGTCACCGGCAAGCACCGCTTCAACCCGCATGCCGCCAAGGCCATCGACTGGACCCGCACCGCGCTGAGCTCGGTCACCGGTCCCGACAGCCCGATGGCCTTCTTCAAGGAGCGCCAGCCGTTCGTGCTCAAGGGCAACCTGCTGCTGGTGCACGGCTCGATCTACGACCCGGTGCATGACTATGTCGACGAGCCGGAGAATCCGGTGGAATCCCAGCAGATGATCGAGACCTTGAACCGCGATTTCTCCGGCTTCGACATCTGCTTCGCCGGCCACAACCACACCCCCTTCCTGGCCACCGCGGTGGGGGTGATGATCCCCCATGATCGCCACCGCAGCTTCCGCATCCCCAAGGGTCACAAGGCCTATGTCTGCGTCGGCTCGGTCGGCCAGCCGCGCGACCATGACACCCGCGCCAGCTTCGCCACCCTGGACGGCGAGCAGCTGACCTTCCATCGCCTGGCCTACGATGTGAAGCGCACCCAGGCGAAGATCCTCAGCGCCGGGCTGAGCCCCTTCCTGGCAGAACGGCTGGGCGAAGGGATCTGAACCCGGCGGTCGGACGCGCCGCGACGGTCTTGCAGAGCGGAGCTGAGCTCCACCATGTCGGAACGAGGGTGCCCGGTCGGGGCGCCCGGGGGGAATGGCCATGCACGGGTGCCCGATCGGCCTGATCGGCTGGGGGACGGTGGGCGGGGGCGTGGTGGAGATCCTGCAACGGGATCCCCAGCTGCTGCCCGAGCGCTGCGGTCTGGACATCCAGCTCAAGACCATCGTCACCCGGCGCCCCGAGCGCGAGCGCGCCCAGAGCCCCGGCACGGCGGTGGTCACCGACCGCCTGGAGATCCTGCTGGCCGATCGCTCGATCAGCACCGTCATCCACCTGGTCGGCGGCACCACCGTGGCCAAGGACATCTGCATCGCCTGCCTCGATGCGGGCAAGCACGTGGTGACCGCCAACAAGGCGCTCCTGGCCGAGCACGGCGACGAGCTGTTCGCGCGCGCGGCGAGCCGTGGCGTCAGCATCGCCTTCGAAGCCGCGGTCGCCGGCGGCATCCCGATCATCGCCGCCCTGCGCGATGGCCTGGTGGCCAACCGCATCGATGCCATCTACGCCATCCTCAACGGCACCTGCAACTACATCCTCACCCGCATGGAGGAGGAGGGTCGCAGCTATGGTGACGCCCTGCTGGAGGCCCAGCGCCTCGGCTATGCCGAGGAGGACCCCACCTTGGATGTCAACGGCACGGACACGGCCCATAAACTGGCCATCCTCGCCCGCATCGCCTATCACAGCCGCATCCCGATCCACGCCATCCGCTGCGAGGGCATCCAGCAGATCACCCAGGCCGACATCCTCTCGGCCAAGACCATGGGGGCGCGGATCAAGCTCCTGGCCGTAGCGAAACGGGGGGATGGCGGGTTGGAGCTGCGGGTCGCGCCTACCCTGGTCCCGCTCGACCACCCCCTCGCCTCGGTCAGGCGCAATTACAACGGCATCCATGTCCTGGGCAGTGCTGCGGGACCGACGCTGCTGGTCGGCCAGGGCGCAGGCGCCCTGCCGACCGCCAGTGCCATCCTCGCCGATGTCGTCGATGTCTGTACCGGACGCTACCAGGCCACCGCCAGCCGCTTTCGCTTCTTCAGCGCTGCGCATGATGTCGCACTTTTGCCAGAAGATGCTGAATTGACAGGTAGTTACGCTAGATTTCATGTCCCGGACCGCGCCGGTGTCCTGGCCAGCATCACGCAGATTTTCAGTCAGCACGGGGTCAGCATCCTCAGCATCCATCAGGGGACACCAGACGCCCAGGGCCACGCCACCATCGAAGTCGTGACCCATCCCCTGACCAGCCGGTCCTTCTTCGCTGCCATCCATAGCATCGATGGCCAGCAGGTGACGTTGACCCCGACCGTGACCCTGCGCCGTCTCTGACGAGCTTCCGGACCGGCTTCTGCAGCGTGCGCTGACGACCGCAGCTGGTCGGTTCCACGTGGAACCGCCGCTGCGCCTCCGTGTCCACCATCCGTCACCCAGCGACTCCTGTCGGCGGTTCCACGTGGAACCACCGTCAGCGGCCGCTGAGATGCGGGCGGTCCCAGGGCGAAGCACTCTCTGTCCGATGTCGCTGGTTCCACGTGGAACCGCGTCGATTGAATTGGCTGATGGACTGCCTAACATCCCGGCCGAGGTCCCGCCACCATGGCCCATGTCATCGCGGTCTCCAACCAGAAGGGTGGCGTCGGCAAGACCACCACGGTGGTGAATCTCGCTGCCTTCTGCGCTCTGGCGGGCCTGAAGACCCTGGTCATCGATTCCGATCCGCAAGGAAATGCCTCGAGCGTCCTGGGCGGAACCGTGACCGGTCAGGGCTCGATCTACTCCCAGGCGCAGCCGGTGCCGTGTGTGCAATCGGGGTTGTCTGTGGTCCCGGCCGGTGCGGATCTTCTCGACCAGGAGGCCGTGCTGCTGCGGTCGCCGCATGGTCGCTTCATCCTGCGCCAGCTGGTGGCGCCCCTGCGGGATGCCTTCGATGTCATTTTCATCGATTGCCCTCCGAACCTGGCCCAGCTGTCCACCAATGCGCTGCTGGCAGCCGATCACCTGGTCATTCCTCTGCAGAGCGAATACTTCGCCCTCGAGGGGTTATCGCACCTGCTCGCCTATGTGGAGATCCTGCGTGACGAGGCAGAGGCCACCATCGATCTGCGCGGCATCCTCCTCACCATGTTCGACCCCGGTTATCCCCTTGCCTACCAGGTGGAGCAGGAGATCCGGCAGCATTTCGCCGAGCGGGCCTTCCGCTCCGTCATTCCACGGGATGTCGCGCTGGCCGCGGCGCCCTCGCATGGCAAGACGATTCTGGATTACGACCCCCTCAGTCGCGGTGGAATCGCCTATCTCTCTGCTGCACAGGAGCTTATACATGGCTTTAAGCGATAATAGCCTGGGACGCAGTCTCAGCGATGTGTTCGCGAAGACCGTCAGGCGTGAACCGGCCAAGGGCTACCTCGAGGTCGACCTGACCCTGGTTGCCCCACCCGCCGTGAATCCACGCCAGGAGTTTGACCAGCAGGCGTTGATCGAACTGGCGGCCAGCGTGCGCCAGCATGGCATCTTGCAACCGATCGTGGTGATGAAACGGGAGGTCGGGTATGAAGTCCTGTCAGGCGAGCGCCGCCTGCGGGCGGCGAAGCTGGCAGGCCTGACCAAGATCCCGGTGGTGGTGCGCGATGACTCCAATCCCCAGCACCTCGCCGAACTGCGCCTGATCGAGAACATCCAGCGCGAGAACCTCAATCCGATCGAATTGGCCCAGGCCTATCAGGCACTCATCGACCAGCACCAGCTGACCCATGATGCCCTGTCCGAACGGCTGAACAAGGAGCGCAGCAGCATCAGCAACAGCCTGCGCCTGCTGACGCTGCCCGACGAGCTCCAGCAGCTGGTGGCCTCGCGGCAGCTCACCGTCGGCCACGCCAAGATCCTGGCAGGGTGCAGCGATCCCGGTTGGCAGAGGGAGCTCGCACGGCAGATCCTCGACCAGGGCCTGTCGGTCCGCGACCTCGAGCGACTGGTCACGCGCGGACCTCCCAACGCCAAGGATCCGCGGCCAGAGGCCAAAACCGCGCATATCCGGGAATTGGAAACCAACCTGTACCATCTCTTCGGCACCCGGGTGTCGCTCAAGGACCGGGGGGGTGCCGGGTCGGTGACCTTGCACTTCGACAGTCACGACCACTTCCAACGCGTGGTGGCGATCATGGATCGCATCATCAAGCAGGCGAATGCCAGTGATGGCGCGCCCAAATCGCCCTGACCCACGACGCCTGTCTCGGAGCACCCAGGGCTGCATTGGGCTCACCTGAGCCCATTATCCGCCCGACAGGCTGGGGCATCCGTGGGCATGGATCTCCAGCATAGAGGCTCAGGTGAGCCCTTTTCACGTGGCACTGTGGTGATCGGGAGCCCGGGACACCCAGCGCGTGCAGACGCCGGTCATCGAGCAAACGGGCTCACCTGAGCCCATTATCGTTCGTTCAGCCGTTCAGCGCCTGCTCGACGTCCCGCGCCCGCCCACGGTCAGGGGGCAGGGGGTACTACTGGGCCGGCCGCATCCAGGGATTCAGTCGGCAGGCTGCCCGTCACAGGGGGCGTCCGCTGCTCAGCCGCCTGACGCGCGGCAGCACGGAGCTCCACCACTGCCGCCAGCTGCTGCTCCAACTGCTGGGCGGTCTCTGCCACTGGCCCGCTCATCAGCGGCAGGGCTAGGCGCAGTTCGCGGCGCAGCCGGGTGAAGCGTTCGCTCGGCAGGCCAACGACCGGTGGCCGTTCGGGAGCGGCCAGGTAGCGGGCGACGGTCGCCCGCGAGATGCCGAATACGGCGATGAGCTCGGGGCGTAGCGCCCGCTCGCCCGCGGCCGGCCGTCCAGGGGTATCCTTGAAGCCACTGGCGCGCAGCCGCCGGGCGAGGTCGAGGACCTGGTGGCGGGTGTACTGCTTGCGGTGCTCATTCTCGGCCACCTCGATGCGCAGGGCCAGATCAGGATCGGTGGCGGCATCGATCGCCATCACATAGACCGGAACCAGGCCCTGCCACACCGGCAGGGCCTGGAGCCGGGTGCCCAGCGCGGCGATGGCGGCAGCGTCAGGGCGCTGGCGCGGACTGGCGCTGGCGTAGGCCGCGACCAGGGCGGCGAACGCCTGCGCGCGCGCCTCGCCGGAGAGCGCCAGCACGCCGAGGGCGGCGCGTCGATGGCCACCGGCGATCAGGCGCTGGGCGCCATCCACGGTGATGGGGGTGATCAGTCCCAGCCGCACGATGCTCTCCGCCAGCTGCACCACATGCTCTGGCGCGCAGGGACGGGCATCCCCAGCGAGGCGATCCTGGATCGCCGCGAGCGGCAGCTCGCTGCGCGTACGCGATTCCAGCAGCGCGGCCACTGGCTGAGCCCGGCGCAGCTCGTCATCGCGGGTCAGCAGGTGCCTGGCCACCTTCGCCTGGTTCTCCTTCACCTTGTCGAGCGAGAACCGCTTGTTCATGGTGCTGCCTCCATCCAGGCGATCATGTGCTCGAGATCGTCCACCGCGCGGCCACCGGGTGGCGGTTCGCCGATCGCCAGCGCCTGGGCGAAGGTCGAATCCCAGCGCATGGTCAGCACCGGCCCGCTCCAGAAATCCAGCATCTTGTCGGCATTGCCATGCAGGCGCCGCTGCCGCGGATCGAAGCGCGAGATCACCACCGCCACCCGCGAGGGGGCGGGACGGCCCAGCTCGCGATCGGCGGCGATGGTCTCCAGCACCCGCTGCACGCCGATCACCGCCACTGGATGCGGTTCGAAGGGCACCAGGCTGATCTGGCCCGCGCGCAGCGCGAGGCGCTCGAGATGCTGGTGCCCGGGAGGGCAGTCGCAGATCACCACGTCGACCGGCAGCTTGGCCAGCGCGATGGCGAGGTCGTTGGGATCCAAGCGCATCACCAGGCCGGGATCATCCAGGCTCGGGCCGCCGGCATAGACCTGGATGCCGTGCAGCACCTGGGGCTCGACTGCATGGCGCGCCAGGAGCTCGACCGTACCGGGGGCGACCGGATCGCCGCTGAGCATGGCCGCGACATTGGATTGCGGATCGAGATCGATGAGGGCTACACGCCGACCGCGCGCCACCAGGCGATGGGCCAGGCCGACCGACATGGCGGTCTTGCCCACGCCGCCCTTGCGGGCGGCGATGGCGATGACACGAGGTGGCTGCACCACGGCAGTCTGGCACGGACCGCCAGCGCGTCGAGCAGTGGAGTGCCGCCGGCTCCCCGGCGTGCGCTCACCGCCGCAGGGCCGCCCGCCTAGCGGGCGGCTACGGCCTTGGCTGATTTGGCCGACTTGGCTGACGTGGGCGCTGACCCGGCCTTGGCCTTCCCTGCCGCCGGGGCGGCGGCGCTGGGGTACTTGAGCGCCGCCTGCGCGGCGGCCAGACGCGCCACCGGCACGCGGAAGGGCGAGCAGCTGACGTAGGTCAGCCCGATCTGATGGCAGAATTCGATGGTGGTCGGATCGCCTCCATGCTCGCCGCAGATGCCGAGCTTGATGCCCGGGCGCACCGCTTCACCGCCCTTGACGGCGATCTTCATCAGCTCGCCGACACCGCTCTGGTCGATGGTGGCGAAGGGGTTGGCCTTGACGATGCCGAGCTTCTGGTACGGCGGCAGGAACTTGCCCGAGTCGTCACGGCTCATGCCCAGGGTGGTCTGGGTGAGATCGTTGGTGCCGAAGGAGAAGAACTCGGCCTCGGCGGCGATCTCATGCGCGGTGATGGCCGCGCGCGGGATCTCGATCATGGTCCCGACCAGGTAGGGCAGCTTGGTCTTGGCCTTGGCGAACTCCTCGGCGAAGACGCGGTTGACGATCTCCAGCTGGAGCTTGAGCTCGGCGACGAAGCCGACCAGCGGGATCATCACCTCGGGCAGCACCTTCTTGCCGGTCTTCTTGGCCACCGCCAGCGCCGCGCGCACGATGGCGCGGCTCTGCATCTCGGTGATCTCCGGATAGACGATGCCCAGGCGGCAACCGCGATGGCCGAGCATCGGGTTGAACTCGTGCAAGCTATGGCCGAGCGCCTCGATGCGCTCATACGAGACGCCGAGCTTCTTGGACAGCGCCTCGGTCTGGGGACCCGCCTGGGGCAGGAACTCGTGCAACGGCGGATCGAGCAGGCGGATGGTGACCGGACGGCCGGCCATGGTCTCGAACAGGCCCTCGAAATCCTTCTGCTGGATCGGCAGCAGGGTGCTGAGCGCGCCGGTGAAGTGCTCGATCGCCTGGCTGTACTGGCCCTTGAGGCTGCTCTGGCGGGCGGCGTCGTCCCTGGCCTCGGCCGCTTCCGCGCGGTACTTGGCATAGTCCTCGGCGAACAGGATCATCTCGCGCACGGAGTCGATGCGATCACCCTCGAAGAACATGTGCTCGGTACGGCACAGGCCGATGCCTTCCGCGCCGAAGGCGATGGCGTTGGCCGCCTGGTCGGGCTGGTCGGCATTGGTGCGCAGGCCGAGGGTGCGGAACTTGTCCGCCAGCTTCATGACGAAGTCATAGGCCTGGAAGAGCTCGCTGTCCTGCGGCTTCATGGTCTTGCTGATGAGCACCTGCTTGAGCTCGCTGTCGGAGGTCTTGACCTTGCGGCCGTAGACCTTGCCGGTGGTGCCGTTGATGGCGATGAAATCGCCCTCGCGCAAGGTGCGGCCGCTGCAGCTGAGCGTCGAGGTGGTGTAGTCGATGCTGATCTCGCCAGCGCCGGCGACGCACACCTTGCCCATCTGGCGCGCCACCAGGGCGGCATGCGACGAGACGCCGCCGCGGGCGGTGAGGATGCCTTCGGCGGCGATCATGCCGCGCAGGTCCTCGGGGCTGGTCTCGATGCGGCAGAGCACGGCCTTCTGGCCGGATGCCGCGAGCTCCTCGGCCTTCTTGGCGGTCAGGGCGATGATGCCCGAGGCGGCGCCCGGGCCGGCGGGCAGGCCAGTGGTCAGCAGGCTGCTGGCCTCGGCCGCCTTCTCATCGACGCTGTCGAAGATCGGCGCGAGCAGCTGGTCGAGCGCCTGGGGATCGCCCGAGCGCACGGCATGCTCGGGGGTCATGAGCTTGGCCTTGACCATGTCATGGGCGATCTTGACGTAGGCCTGGGCGGTGCGCTTGCCATGCCGCGTCTGCAGCATGTAGAGCTTCTTCTCCTCGATGGTGAACTCGAAATCCTGGACGTCGCCGAACTCCTTCTCGAGCTTGGCGCGCACCTTGAGCAGCTGCTGGTAGACGTCGCTGAACACCGCATCCCGGGCCATGTCGGTGATCTTCAGCGGCGTGCGGATGCCGGCCACCACGTCCTCGCCCTGGGCATTGGCGAGGTATTCACCGTAGAACTCGTTGGCGCCGTTGGCGGGATTGCGGGTGAAGGCCACCCCGGTGCCTGAGGTGTCGCCCATGTTGCCGAACACCATCGCCTGGACATTGACCGCGGTGCCCCACTCATGCGGGATCTTGTACTTGTCGCGGTAGATGATCGCACGCTCGTTCATCCAGCTGCCGAACACCGCGCCGATGGCGCCTTTGAGCTGGTCGTAGGGGTTCTGCGGGAATTCCCGGCCGGTGCGCTCCTTGATCAGCACGCGATAGCGCGCGATCAGCTCCTTGAGATCCTGCTCGGTGAGCGCGGTGTCCTCGTGCTTGTGCAGCCGCTCCTTGAGCTCCTCCATCACCTGGTCGAAGGGCTCGGGCTCGTTCTCGCTGCGCTTCTGCACACCCATCACCACGTCGCCGTACATCTGCACGAAGCGGCGGTACGAATCGTAGGCGAAGCGGCCGTTGCCGGTCTTGGCCTTGAGGCCTTCGACGGTGATGTCGTTCAGCCCGAGGTTGAGGATGGTGTCCATCATGCCCGGCATCGAGTCGCGCGCACCGGAGCGCACCGACACCAGCAGGGGGTTCTTGGCATCGCCGAACTTCTTGCCGCTCGCGAGCTCGAGCTTGGCCACCGCGCTGGGCACGCCCTTCTCGAACAGGCCGGCGGGATAGGACTTGCGGTTGGCGTAGTAGTAGGTGCACACCTCGGTGGTGATGGTGAAGCCGTCGGGCACCGCGAAGCCGCGCCTGCTCATCTCCGCCAGGTTGGCGCCCTTGCCGCCCAGGAGCGCCTTCTGGGCCGCTCCGCCATCGGATTTGCCGCCGCCGAAGTGGTAGATGTACTTGACGGAGGACGTGGCTGACGTGGCTTTGGGAGAGACGGTGGCCTTGGCCATGATGGATCCTTTGCAGGTGTGAACGCCATCCTCCACGACGCTGGGGCAGTCGACTGCGCCTGTGTCGTGGCGGGGCTGGGACGGTACGCCGCTTTCGGGAGCGGTCAACGCGTGCGCAGCCGGGACGGCCTCACGCCTGCGGCTCGGCGACGAGGCGTGCCGCCAGGGCCAGGCCCTGGTCGCGGGTGGTGATGTCCCCGGCCAGCTGGGCGTCCTCGAGCCGGTGCAGTAGGCGCCCGAGCCGCGCCGAGGGGGCGCAGCCCAGGTCGATGAGGTCCTGTGCCCGCAGCAGCGGCTGGAAGGCCCCGAGCGCCTGCTCCTGCCGCAGCCCCTGGAGCAGCCGCTCGCCGAGCGCTGATTGCCGCGGATCGGCGCACAGCAGCTGCACCAGTTCTGCCGCAGCTGCGTGCTGCAACATCCTCCGCAGGGCGGGTTTCGGTCCGTCCGCCAGCTGCTCCGCCTGACGCGCCTGGTCGACCAGCCAGCGGATGCGCTTGATGCGCTCGCTCGGCAGCGGCCGGGTCTGCAGCCAGGCCAGGCCGCTCTCCGGGCAGGGCAGCAGCCAGGCGGCAGCGCACAGCGCCGGGGAGGCCTGGCCCAGCGCCTCGTTGAGCGCGACCAGCTGGTCGAGGGCGGCGCCATCGAGCGTCTGGAGGGGGGGGCACAGCTCGGCCAGGTGGCCGCTCGAGCGCAGCAGGGTCAGCCAGCCGCCGCGGTGCGGCCCCGCCAGGCCCTTGAACCATTCCTGCATCAGGCGCTCGTTCGACAACCCGGTCAACGGGGTCGCGCGCAGGGCCGTCCAGGTGGCGGGATCGATGCTCAGCTCGAGCTGGGCGGCGAAGCGCAGCGCGCGCAGCACGCGCAGGCGGTCCTCGCTGAAGCGGCGCAGCGGATCGCCGACCGTGCGCAGGTGGCGGGATTCCAGGTCGGCCAGGCCGCCGGCGTAGTCGATCACCTCGTGGACGATGGGGTCGTAGAGCAGGGCATTGATGGTGAAATCGCGGCGCGCGACGTCCTCCTCGGCGCTTGTGGTATAGGCGATGGCCTGCGGATGGCGGCCATCCTGCGAATCCCCATCGCGGCGGAAGCTCGCCACCTCGTAACCGCTGCCGTCGCACACCGCCACCACCACGCCGAAGCTCCTGCCCACCGGCACGCTGGTCAGGCCGGCCAGGGCGCTCAGGCGCTCGACCTCCTGCGGCTCGGCGCTGGTCGCGATGTCGGCATCCTTGACCGGGCGGCCCAGCAGCAGGTCGCGCACGCAGCCGCCGACGAGGAACGCCTGGTGCCCGCCGTCGCGCAGCAGCCGTACCAGGCGGATGCCGCAGGCCCATGGCGCCTCGGTCTGCGGGCAGAGCAGGCGGGCACGTGGCATGGCGGTCGCGCGGTCGAGATCAGTTCGGCAGGCTGATCGGCATGATCAGGTAGGTGGCCCCTGGTTCACGCATGATCAATCCGCGACTCAGTTCGATCGAGATGGTGGGGTTCTTGAACACCTTCAGCACATCGTTGAGGTACTGCGCGTTGACGCCCAGGCGCAAGGATGAGCCTGAATAGGTGCAGGGCACCGGGATGCGCGCGCTGCCGTTGCTGTAGTTGAGGTTGTTGAACACCGCCAGGTCGCGTTCGAGCGCGATGATGATGCCGCGGCTGGTCTGGCTGGTCATCAGCGCCACCCGGCGCACCGCCGAGGCCAGCTCGGCGCTGCTGAAGGTCACCGTCGAGGGTGCATTCATCGGCAGGGCATTGCGGTAGGAGGGGAAATTGCCCTCGACCAGCCGGCTGGTGAGCTCGACCTGCAGGCCGCTGGCGATCGACAGCCGGACGAAGAACAGCTTGCCGGCGAAGGCCAGTTCGACCTTGTCCGGCTGCGCACCGCTGAGGATGCGCTGGAGATGGTTGATGGTCACCGCCGGGACCACCGCATGCACCGGCTCGCCGCCCGGGGAGAGGTTGAAGCTCTCGTGCTTCTCGACCGCTTCGCAGAGCATCTTGCCGTCGGTGGCGGCCATGATGCATTCGCCATTGCCCACCGAGATGAAGATCCCCGAGAGCACGGCGGAGGTGCGGTCCTTGTCCATGCCGAATACGGTCTGGCGGATCATCTCCTCGAAGCGGTGCCCGCGCAGGGTCACCGCCGGGACGTCATTGGGGAAGAACTGCACCGGCGGGAAGGTCTCGCCTACCACTGCCGGGATCTGGTAGTCGCCGTCGGAGAGGGTGATGATCAGCTGGCTGTTCTCGGCCTTCTGCTCGAGGCGCAGCTCGACCGACTGCGATCGGGATTCCTTGAGGATGGCGGTGAACTGGCGTGCCTGGACCACCGCCTGGCCGACCTGTTCGACCTGCACCTTGCGCACGATGGAGCGCAGGCCCACCTGCAGATCGGTGGCGATGATGTCCAGCTGATCGCGCGTGCTGTCGAAGAGCAGATTGGTGAGGATGGGCTTGGCGCTATTGGTCGGAACCACCGCATCGGCAGCCTGGATGCCCGCTAGCAGGTCGTCGCGGTCACACCGCACATGCAGCGGTGGGGTTGTTTGGGTTTCCATGATAGTGCTATACTACTCGTCATCCTCCCCGTGTCAAAAACGTCTAATTTCCCGTAAGGCGCTGTGACCTCTGATTTTATTGGCGTCTAAACAAACACTCCGCCGCTGTCGGATGAGGTTGGAATCGGGGGCTTTTGCCCATCCCGGAGGGGGGTCCCCCCGGCAGCCCGATGGGAGACGGTCGAAAACCCGACCAGGACGACGCGCTTCCGCCCTATGGCTACAGTCCGGCAAGGAGTCCGCACAGGAGCCTGGAGATGCGCTTGGGGATGAGCCTGGGGATGAGTCAGCAGGGTGATCGGCCCATGCCGCAGGCAGGATTGCGACGAGGGGTGCCGTGGCGATGATGGCGGCATGGCCAGAGGCGTGCAGCTGATCATCCTGGGACTGATGTGCCTGGCATCGGGCGGCTGCCTGGAAGACGTCCTAGGGGTGATGCTGGCACCGGAATCGGTGGTTGGCGATGCCGCCAACAACGTCGCTTCCACGGCTGCGCAGAGCCTGTCGGGCCTCCAGGCCGGCCAGCTCACCGACACCGCGCAGGCGCTGCAGGACGTCAACCGCCTGATCCAGAATTCCGGCGATCCGGACGCCCAGGCGCGCCTCGCCGCCCTGCGCGACCAGCTGATCGCCAACCAGAACCTCGCCCAGGGCGGCTCGCAGCTCGGGGACTTCACCCATGCCGATCTCACCGGCGGCCAGCGCCGGCCGCTGGATGGCATGAGCTCGATCCTCATCCCCGCCGCTCCCGCCACCGTGACCATGCAGCTGCCGTCCGACAGCACCCGGCGGCCGCAGGCGCGGCCGGACGTGCTGGCGAGCAATTCGGCTCTGCAGCACGATGACGCGCCGTCCTTCATGCTCTCGCTCAAGCCGGTCAGGCTGAGCCAGTAGCTGGTGGCCGCTCAGCCGCGCCCATCGGCCTCCTCGCCCCCCGCGACCGCGAGCAGGTTGTCGAGCACCGCGGCCTCCTCGGCCGGGGTCATGGCGGGATCCCTGACGCGATGGGCGACGCCGGAGCGGCGGTCCTCGATGATCAGGATGGTGGCGCCATCCTTGGTCTCGACCGAGACGAAATGCAGCTTGCGCGCCCGCACCAGGGCGAGTGCGACGACGTAGGCGAGGCATTGCGGCAGGCGGCTGCGCGCATCCTTGAGGTTGGCGAAGATCTGCGCCAAGGTCTCGGCATTGAGGCGGAAGGGGCGGCGATCCTGATCAGGGACGGGAACCTTCTGCTTCCACCAGCTGATGATGCTGGTGAGATCGACCTCGGGCCAGGCCTCGCGGGCGTAATCGCGTCGCACGAACTGTCCATCGACCAGCAGCAGGCAGGAGAAGAAGGCTTCGCCGACCTCAAGGACCCGTCCGCTGGCAGCGCAGGCGAGCTGCGATGCACTGATCTTGCCTTCCCAGTCCATGGCGGCTCCGGCGTTGCTGGGGTATCCTAGGAGGAGGGTGGGCCGGACAAGCCATCTCGCCGTCACCCATGCATCAGCATGCAGCAGGCGGGGGCCTTGCACGCCCGGCAGTGGCCGCACAACCTCGTTATCAGGAGCCTCCATGCCGCCCACCACCCATGCCCGTCTGCTGCGCTGGGTCGACGACATGGCGACGCTGTGCCAGCCCTCCGCCATCCACTGGTGCGATGGCAGCGAGGAGGAGTACCGCGCCCTGACCGCAGGCATGGTCAGTCAGGGCATGCTCATCGCCCTGGATGAGCGCAAGCGGCCCGGCAGCTTCCTGGCACGCACCCACCCCAGCGACGTGGCGCGCCTGGAGGAGCGCACCTTCATCTGCTCGGCGAACGCCGAGGATGCCGGTCCGACGAACAACTGGGCCGATCCGGTGCAGATGAAGGCCACTCTGCGCGGGGTGTTCGCCGGTGCGATGCAGGGGCGCACGCTCTACGTGATACCCTTCAGCATGGCGCCGATCGGTTCGGTGGTGGCCAAGATCGGCATCGAGATCACCGACTCTCCCTATGTCGCAGCGAGCATGCGCCTGATGACCCACATGGGCCGCCCCGCCCTCGAGGCGCTGGGCACCGACGGCGACTTCATCCCCTGCATGCACTCGCTGGGTGCGCCCCTGCCGCCCGGCAGCCGCGACTCCAGCTGGCCCTGCGTCAGCGACCCGGGCAAGAAGTACATCGTGCACTTCCCCGACGACCCGAGCATCTGGTCGTTCGGCTCCGGCTACGGCGGCAACGCCCTGCTGGGCAAGAAGTGCCTGGCGCTGCGCATCGCCAGCCGCCTGGCGCGCGACGAGGGCTGGATGGCCGAGCACATGCTCATCCTCCACCTCACCTCGCCTGCCAAACGGGACTACTACCTCACCGCCGCCTTCCCCAGCGCCTGCGGCAAGACCAACCTGGCGATGCTCGAGCCGTCGCTGCCGGGCTGGACGGTGCGCTGCCTGGGCGATGACATCGCCTGGCTGCACATCGGAGACGATGGCCGGCTCTACGCGGTCAACCCCGAGGCCGGCTTCTTCGGCGTGGCTCCCGGCACCAGCCCGCGCTCCAATCCGGCGGCGATCAGCACCATCGCGCGCGACACCATCTTCACCAATGTCGCCCTGACCGCGGACGGGGATGTCTGGTGGGAGGGACTCACCGAGCAGCCGCCCGCAGGACTGATCGATTGGCAGGGCCGTCCGTGGAGCCCCGGCTCGCCGACGCCCGCCGCCCATCCCAACGCCCGCTTCACCGTCTCGGCCGCGCGCTGCCCGGTTATCGACCGCCAATGGGACGATCACGCGGGGGTGCCGATCTCGGCCATCCTCTTCGGCGGCCGGCGCCCGGGGGTGATCCCGCTGGTCAACCAGGCATTCTCCTGGGAGCACGGCGTGTTCCTGGGAGCGACCACCGGCTCCGAGACCACCTCGGCGACCATCGGCAAGACCGGCGTGCTGCGCCGCGATCCGTTCGCCATGCTGCCCTTCTGCGGCTACCACATGGGCGACTACCTCGGCCACTGGCTGGAGATGGGCGAGCGGCTCGGCCGCCATGCACCCAGGATCTTCTTCGTCAACTGGTTCCGCAAGAACGCCGATGGCCGCTACCTGTGGCCGGGCTTCGGCGAGAACGTGCGGGTGCTGAAATGGATCACCGAGTGCATCGATGGGCGGTCGGTGGCGACCTCCACCGCCATCGGACTGCTGCCGTCCCCGGGCGCGCTCGATGTCAGCGGGCTCAGCCTCCCGGAGGAGGCCGGGCGCGACCTCACCGGCATCGACGTCGCCGGCTGGAAGCGCGAGGTGACGCTGATCGCCGACTTCTTCCGCACCCTCGGGAACCGCCTGCCGCCGCGCCTGGCGAGCATGGATGAGGAGCTGCGCCAGCGGCTCGATGCCCCCAACCCGCGCAGCGCGCAGGCCGGTGGCGCCCCTGGCGGCGCCGGAGGCGGCTAGCCCCGCAGCCAGCGTTCGAGCGCCGGGATGGTCTTGGGGATCTCGCGCGTCATGTCCTCGCAGCCGTCGGCGGTGATCAGCAGATCATCCTCGATGCGGATGCCGAAGCCCTCGTCCGGCAGGTAGACGCCGGGCTCGTTGGAGATGATCATGCCGGGCGCGAAGGGGACGGTGTAGTCGGCGGGATCGTGGACATCCAGGCCGATGTGGTGCGAGAGCCCGTGGTGGCGGATGAAGCCGGCATCGATGATCGGCTTCCAGGCCACCGCGTTGAGCTCGTCGCGGGTGATCCCGGGCCGGGCATGCCTGCGTCCGAGGGCGTTGCATGCCAGCACCAGCTCGTAGACCTCGCGGAAGCGCCGGTCGTCGAAGCGGCCATGCTGGGGTACGGTGCGCGTGACATCGGCGCAGTAGCCGCCGCTGGTCGCCCCGGAATCGATCAGCAGCGGCGCGCGCGGCACCAGCGGCTGATCGTTATGGGGATAATGCAGGGTCGCGCCGTGCACCCCGCTGCCGACGATCGGCGGGAAGGCGAGCGGGCCGTAGGCGACCGAGCGGTAGTGCATGGTCAGCTGTGACGCCACCGCGGCCTCGCTGCGCAGGGTGCGCAGCTGGCGCAGGGTCGAGCGCAGGCCGTCACGGGTGATGGCGATGGCGCGGCGATGGCAGGCCACCTCATCGGCATCCTTGTACATGCGCTGGTGCACCAGCTGCGGCTCGACATTGATCAGGGTGATGCCCTTGAGCTCCTTCTTCCACAGCGCGAACTGCTCGGCCTGGAAGCCCGGTTCGCGTTCACGCGTGCACATCGCCAGGCGGTATCCGGCGCGCCGTGCGGCAGCGCCGACCGCCGCCTCCAGGCGGCTGAGGTCGGCGACCGCATGCACGCCATGCAGCCGGCGGGCGCGCTCGTCGGGGCCGAGGCGGGGGCCATCCCAGATCACCCGAGACGGGTCGCCCGGGTGCAGGAACAGGGTATCGCGTGTGGAGCGCAGCGGATCGATGAGCAGGGCGGCATCGGGCTCGGCGCAGCCGCTGTAGTAGTCGAACCAGGGATCCTGGCGAACCGCGCGCAGGCGGTTCTCATCGCAGCCGATGAACAGGATCGGCAGCGCGCGCGTGTGCGCCTCGGCCGCCAGGCGCACGGCGCGCGCGCGCCGGCGGCGGTAGGTGGTCAGGGGCAGGCTCAGGCCGCGGATGGTCATGGCCGGCATCATCACCACTGGATCCAATCGTCCACTGCGCGTATCAGCGCCGGGCACGGCAGCTGCTGGCGGTATTCCCTGGCGCTCAGCCCGAAGGCGGCGCGGAAGCGCCGGGCGAAGTAGTTGGGATCGTGCCAGCCCACCGCCCGGCCCACCTGGGCCACCGGCAGGTCGGTGGTCAAGAGCAGCACCGCCGCCTTCTCGGCCCGTCGGCGCGCCAGCCAGGCCATCGGCGAATGGCCGGTGTGGCGCTTGAACAGGCGCACCAGGTAGGAGCGGTTGAGCTTCATCAGCGTCGACAGCTCGACCAGGCCCCAATCGTGGTCGAGTCGCTCCTCGAGCGCCTGCACCGCGGTGAGCACCGCCTGATCGGGCTCGCTCATGATCGGCAGCCCGCGCTCGTGCTCGCCCGCCGACAGGGCGCGGCTCAGGATGGCGAGGATCAGCAGCAGATGGGCGAGGATCTCGGGGCGCGCACGTACCGGATCGCCATCCTGCTGAAGCGTGCGCACGAGCTCGAATTCGTGCACCAGGGCCGCGCGCGCGGCCTTGTCCAGGTGCAGGCAGATGATCCCCTGGCCGGTCGGCCGCTGCGGCTGGCCGCGGGTGGGCAGGCGCGCCGGGAACAGCGGTGCCAGCTGGGGGTCGGTGCGGGCCCAGGCGAATTCCCGGGTCAGCAATTCGATGGCGAACAGGCAGTTGTAGATGTGCAGGCCGCGGCAGCGCTCATAGGCATGCCATTGACCGGGATGGAGGATGAAGGCATCGCCCTCCCCCACCGCGGTCTGGCCGTGGATGGTGCGATGGATCGCATGGCCGCTGGTGACCAGGGCGATCTCGAGGAAATCATGGTCGTGGAGGGGCACATGGTCGTTGTGCAGCGGGTGGTTGATGTGCAGCGGCACGCCCACCGAGGGGAACAGGGCACGTGCGGTCAGATGCTCGACCGTGGCATCCTGGCGAAGCGGCTGGGTCATGGGCTCTGGTTCCCGAGCAGGAGCGCAAACGTCAATTTCATGCTATAAGCGGATGCGGGATTGTACACCTGGAGGAGCACGCACCTTCAAGGCGTCATCCGCGCAGCCACCTCCGCGGCAAGGGAGATGGCGCAGCTGCGCGGGATGGTGGCTCATTAAGCGAGGTCAATATTGTCCGGCCTTTCCACCGCCTGCCGCCGCATATAACCCCGGCCCATGCGAGCGCTGGAGAGTCCAAGCCGCCCCCGCCGTCCACCAACAGCAGCAGCCGGAAGCAACCCATGACCATCCTCAGCGACCTGGTCGCGATGTCCAACGCCCTGGGCGCACCCGATGCGCATTGCGCCATCCTCGGCGAGGGCAACACCTCCGCGCGCCAGGATGCGGAGACCTTCCACGTCAAGGGCAGCGGCTGCTCGCTGCAGAGCATGGCCGCCGGCGATTTCGTCCACCTGCGCTTCGATCGCATCCTCACCCTGATGGATGGCCCGCCGGCCGACGAGGCGCGCATCAAGAGCGTCTACGAGCAGGCCAAGGTCGATCCCGCCCAGGCGAGGCGTCCATCGGTCGAGACGCTCTTCCATGCCGTCCTGCTCGGCTATCCGGGTGTCGCGGTGGTGGCCCATACCCACCCCACCGCGGTCAACGCCCTGACCTGCTCGCTGAGATGGAGCGAGCACCTCCAGGGCCGGATGTTCCCCGATGAGGCGGTGGTGCTCGGCCGCGACTCGGTTTTCGTCCCCTACGTCGACCCGGGCGTGGTGCTGGCGCGGACGATCAAATCCGGGGTCGACCAGTACCGCGCGCGCCATAACGAGAATCCCAAGCTGGTCTACATGCAGAACCACGGCGTCATCGCCCTGGGCGCCAACGTCACCGAGGCGCGCAACATCACCGCCATGGCGGTCAAGGCGGCGAGCATCCGCCTGGGTGCGCTCAGCGCCGGCGGGATCAACCGCCTCAGCCAGGAGGTGATCGACCATCTGCTGGAGCGTCCCGACGAGAAGTACCGCGCCAAGGCGCTTGCCGGCCCGTCGATCGAGCGACCATAGGTCCAGGCCCGCACCGGGCAGTGACGCCGATCAGCACACCAGGATCACTCATGCAGCGCCTCATCGCCATCGATTGCGGTGCCGAAAGCGGACGGGTCATCGTCGGCACCATCGCCGAGGGACGTCTCTCGCTCGAGGTCATCCACCGCTTCCCCAACGGGCCCGTCACCATCGACGGGACGCTGCGCTGGGACCTGCCGGCGCTGTTCAGCGAGATCAAGGCCGGCTTGCGCCTGGCCCTGGCCAAGCATCCGCAGGGGATCATCTCCATCGGCGTCGACACCTGGGGCGTGGATTATGCGCTGCTCGATGACCAGGGCGCGCTCATCGAGCTGCCGTACAACCACCGGGACCGGCGCACCGAAGGCATCAACGTGCATGTGCACCGCCTGGTGGCCGAGCGTGAGCTGTTCTTCCGCACCGGGGTGCGATCGCTGTCGATCAACACCGTCTACCAGCTCAGTGCGCAGCAGCTCCAGCACCCCGAGACCCTGAAGCGCGCCGCCCACCTGCTGACCATCCCCGACCTGATCCACTTCTGGCTCAGCGGGGTGATGAAGACCGAATGGAGCTTCGCCGGGACCACCCAGCTGGCCCGCGCCGGCAAGCCTGAGTGGGATGCCGAACTGATGACCAGGCTCGCCCTGCCGACGCGGCTGTTCAGCCCGATCATCAAGCCCGGGACCAGGCTCGGCCCGCTGAAGGCCGAGCTGATGCGCGAACTGGGCGTGCTCGGGCAGCCGCCAGCGATCGTGGTGCCGGCGGCCCATGACACCGCCAGCGCGGTGGCCGCCTCGCCCGGCGATCCGGCGAGCACCGCCTACCTCAGCTCGGGGACGTGGTCGCTGATGGGGGTGGTGAACCACCAGGCGATCACCAGCGAGGCGGTGCGCGCATCCGGGCTGAGCAACGAGATCGGCGCCTTCCCGGATCAAGGCGGCACGGTGCGGCTGAACCGCAACATCATGGGGCTGTGGCTGGTGCAGGAATGCCGCCGCGGCTTCGCGCGCGCCGGTCGCGAGTACAGCTATCCCGAGCTCGCCGAGCTGGCCGCCAAGGCGCCGTCGAGCGGGGTGGTCCTGGATGTCGATGACGCGCGCTTCCTGCCTCCAGGCGAGCTCGACGACACCATGCCGGCGCGCATCCGCTCCTGGCTCGCAGAGCGCGGCAAGCCGGTGCCGGAGGACGATGGCGGGCTGGTGCGCCTGGTGCTCGAGGGCCTGAGCGCTGCCTATGGCCAGTGCGCCGCCGATCTCGCGCGGCTGACCGGCCGGACGCTCACCGCGGTGCACGTCATCGGCGGGGGCAGCCAGCACCGCCTGCTATGCCAGCTCACTGCCGATGCCTGCCGCATGCCGGTGATAGCCGGACCGGTCGAGGCGACCGCGCTCGGCAACATCCTGGTGCAGGCGTCCGGCCTGGGCCTGATCGCCTCGCCCCAGGCCGGACGCGACCTGGTGCGCGCCTCATCCATCCTCGAGACCTACACTCCGGGGCGCGCCGTCTGACGGCTCGCCAGGAGCGCTTGCATTGACCATCCCTGCCGGGTGGCGACCATGAGGGCATGGCCGGCATGCGTTCCTTCGTCATCGAGCTGGTCAAGACCGGCGGCCGCATCGCGCGCGAGCATTTCTCCACCGTGGCCCAGCACGATGTGCGCACCAAGGGCAACCGCGATTACGTCAGCCATGTCGATGGCCTGGTCGAGGATGCCCTGATCCGGCGCATCAAGGCGCACTACCCCGACCACGGCATCCTCGGCGAGGAGTCGGGATCCGGCGGCCATCCCATCAATGCCAGCGCCTGCTGGATCATCGATCCCATCGACGGCACCACCAACTTCATCCATGGCATCCCGACCTTCGCCCTGTCGATCGCCTTCTGCGACGACCAGGGTCCGCATACCGGGGTGGTCTTCGATCCGATGCTCAACGAGATGTTCATCGCCGAGCGCGGACTGGGCGTATGGCTCAACAATGAGCGTGCGCAGACCTCGCGCTGCAGCGGCATCGGCTCGGCGCTGATCGCCTCGGCCATGCCGTTCCGCTTCCCGATGGCGCTCGATGACAGCATGGCGGTGTTCGCCACGGTGCAGAAGCAGTGCGATGACCACCGCCGCAGCGGTTCGGCGGCGCTCGATCTGGCCTACACCGCGGTCGGCCGCCTCGATGCTTACTACGAGCTCGGCATCTACCCGTGGGACACCGCTGCCGGCGAGCTTCTGGTGCGCTGCGGCGGCGGAGTGGCGAGCGACTTCAATGGCCGCACGGAGGGCCTGCTCGCCCGTCGGTCGATGGTGGCGGCGGCCACCCCGGAGCTGCACGCCCAGCTGCTTGCCGAGGTCGCCCCGCTGGCGGCGTGGCTGGAGCGTCCACCCTTCCGTCCGGCGTGAGGGCGCAGCGCCGTGGCACTGATCCTCCTGCCTGTCGCCCTGGAGATGCCGGCCGCTTCCGGCGGACCGTCACGGCCGGCCACGGTGGTGTGGATGCTGGTGGCGCTGATCAGCATGCACCTGGTGGTGGTGCGGCTGGTCGATCTCGACCACCAGTGGCACTGGGGCCTGGTCGGCGACCAGGTCTTCCGCGTGGTGACCTTCACCAGCTCGACCTGGAGCCTGTACAGCGACCCCGCGCTGTTCGCCCCGTCGCAGCTGTGGACCTACGCCCTGATCCACGACAGCTGGGCCGAGGCGATCGTCAACCTGCTGGTGCTGGCGGTGGTCGGACGGGCGGTCGAACGCGCAATCGGCGCCATGGCGGTGCTGGGGGCGATCCTGACCCTGATCCCGCTGACCGCGGTCGTCCAGCTGGTGCTCGCCAGCCGCGAGGATGCCGTGCTCACCGGCGCCGATGGCTGCGCGGCGGGCATCCTCGGCATGGCCTGGGCGATGTTCCCCGCCGGACGGGTGCGCTGGGGCATGGCCTACTTCGCCATCGTCATGGTCGGCTATGTGCCGCTCTTCCGCCTGCCGATCGCCTGGATCGCGGTGCTCTTCCTTGCCGCCATGGGCATCATCCACTGGCACGATGCCGTGGGCGTCCGCCTCGCCAGCGGCATCATCGCGATGCTCGCCGGGATGGTGCTCGGCCTGGCCGGCCAGCGCATGCACCAGCGGACCTCCGGGGCGCCGCCTCGGGCATGAGATTGCGTACGCCAGTTTCACGCCACGATGCCACGCCCACGGGGGTACGCACATGGCGATGATCGACACCCAGCCGGTCAAGGGCACCCGCGACTTCTATCCCGAGGACATGCGCGTGCGCACCTGGCTGTTCGGCTTGTGGCGCGAGGTCGCACGCCGCTATGGCTTCGAGGAGTTCGATGCCTGCGTGCTCGAGCAGGAGGAGCTCTACATCCGCAAGGCCGGTGATGAGATCACCGCCCAGCTCTACAATTTCGTCGACAAGGGCGAACGCCGGGTCGCGCTGCGCCCCGAGCTGACCCCGTCCCTGGCGCGCATGGTGCTGGCCAAGGGTGCGGCGCTGCCGCTGCCGCTGCGCTGGTTCTCGATCCCGCAGTGCTTCCGCTACGAGCAGTCCCAGAAGGGCCGCAAGCGCGAGCACTACCAGTGGAACATGGACATCATCGGCCTCGGCAGCGTCGCCGGAGAGGCGGAGCTGATGGCCGCCCAGGTCGAGTTCCTCACCCTGGCCGGGCTGAACTGCGCCCACGGGCACAGCGATGTGGTGATCAAGGTCTCCAACCGCCAGGTCATCCAGCACTTCCTCGAAGGCCTGGGCATCGGCCCCGACCGCTTCGCCGCCGTCTGCGTGGTGATCGACAAGCGCGACAAGATCGGACCGGCGGCGGTGGCGGCCGAGCTGGCCCGGCTCGGGGTGGACGAGGGCGCGAGCCGCGCCATCCTCGCGCTGCTCGAGACCACCGGGTTGGCTGAGGTCGCCGCCAAGGTGCCGGCGGACAATCCCGGGCTGATCGCGCTCACCGAGCTGATGGCGCTGTGCCAGGCCAGCGGCATCGCCCATCTGCTGAGCATCGACCTGTCGGTCATCCGCGGGCTGTCCTACTACACCGGCACGGTGTGGGAGCTGTTCGATGCCAGCGGCGCCATGCCACGCGCGATCAGCGGTGGCGGCCGCTACGACCGCCTGCTGGAGAGCTTCGGCGGCGCGAGCGTGCCGATGGTCGGCTTCGGCTTCGGCGATGTGGTGATCACCGACATCCTGAGCGAGCGGGGCCTGCTGCCCGTCCTCGGCCGCGGCATCGATGACGTGGTCTATCCCCTCAGCGCAGTCGAATTCCCGGTCGCCGCCCGCGTGGCCACCGCCCTGCGCCGCCAGGGCCGCGCGGTGACCGTCGATTACACCTGCCGGCGCTTCCGCCATGTCATCGAGCGGGCGGAGAAGGACGGCGCCAAGCGCCTCATCGTCCTGGGCGGCAATGAGGTGCGCGACGGGGTCTGCCAGATCCGCCACCTCGGGGGCGAGAAGCGCGAGGAGCGCATTCCGCTCGCCGACATGGTGGGAGGCTGAGCCCCAGACGTTGAGCCGCCCCTGCAGGGCAGCAGCCCGGAGCGCCGGAGATCCGGCGCCCAGCCGGTTCAGCCATCGGCCTGCGGCAGCTGCAGCGGGTGCTGGTAGTAGGACCCCACCGCCGTCAGCGGCCGGATGTGCACCCCGACCGGGACCTGGGCAGTGATGCGTGCCGTTCCGGAGACGCGGTAGAAGCGGCCTGGCACCACCAGGCAGCCGTTCAGGCGCACGCTGCCGAAATCGGCACCCTGCAGGCTGATGGCATACTCGCCGGTGCTCAGGTTCTCGATCACCAGTGGCCGGCCGTTGACCAGCGCCGGCTGGTAGGGGATGGCCACCCAGGCATCGCTGCCGATGAGCTGCTTGACCAGATCGCCGCGGATGGGCGATGGTGTCCGACCGTGCGCGACCAGGCTGGTGCCGACCGCCGCCCCGGACAGCGGCTCGGCGGCCGGTGCATCGGATGCGCCGGCATCAGGCGCCGGCGCATCGCCCGCTCGCTGGTGGGCGATGGCGCTCGCGGCGGTGGCGGCCGGCCCAGCGGCCGCCTGGCCGCTGATCGCGGCCCGGGCGGCGGGCATGCCCAGGAGCGAGCCGTCGCCCAGCCGGGTGGACACCGCGGGCGCATGGACCGGGCGGTCGAGCTGCAGCAGCTCCTCGGCGCGCGCGAGCTCACCCTGGGCCGGCCCATCGAGCTCGCCGAGGTCGACCGTTCGTCCATCCTGGAGCGCTCCCGCCGCAGCATAGGCGCGCGCCAATGCCGGGCTGAGGGTCACCGCCTGGACCGCTCCCGGCCGAGCGGTGCGTGCGATGATGGAGCTGCCGGCGCCGCCGCTCTGCGCTCGCGGCGGCACGCCGCTGCGCTCGCCAGGCGCTGGCTCGCCGGCGCCCCTGCCAGGCGGCGGCGCCAGCGCCACCACCTGGTACACGACCGCCAGTGCGCCGAGCGCGAGCGCGCCGGCGATCAGGCGATGCATGCGGGGAGGAGTCATCTCACGGTCCGGTGGTGAAGGTGAGGGGGGTGGCGGACGTACCGGCGCTGAAGGAGGCGGGCGAGGACTCGGTGTCGCTGGCGGTGAACCAGTAGGAGTAGGTCGAGGAGGCGGCCAGCGGCGCGAGGGGGAGGATGAAGATCTCGCCAGGGTAGAGGTCGGCGGTGTTGACCGCCGCATCGCTGGCGCTGGCGTCGCCGGTGATGGTCGTCGGCAGGGCCGTGCCGCCGACGATGACATAGACGCTGAGGTGGTGGTTGCTCGCGTCGGTCAGATTGACCGTCAGGGTGCCGAAGTTCTCGGTCGTCGGGCAGATCACATGCAGGGGCGGACCGACCACCGCCGGGCCGCCGGGCAGGGGATTGGGACTCTCGGTGGTGGTGTCGAACGAGCTCGGCACCCCGGTGGTCCCGCTGGCGGGCCAGTACGAGAAGGTGACCGAGGGGGTGGTGTAGCCGGTGAAATCGAGGGTGGCATAGCCATTGCCGGCAGGCGTGTTGCCCCACAGGTCGGTGGTGGCGACATGGGCCGTCGGGTAGTCGGCGCGCGCCATCGCCATGTCGCCGTAGCCGGCGCTGGTGACCCCCTGGCGCATCATCGCCAGGCGGTGGAAGACGGTGTTCCACAGCGAGGTGATCGCCGGCTGGCCGGCCTGGCTGGCGATATCCTCATAATAGCTCGCCCAGTTGGGGATGTCGTTGCCGCCATTGGCATCCTCGATGCGGATGAAGAAGGCGTTGTTGACATAGAGCGCGAGGATGTCGTCAGGCTCCGCATGGGTCAGGAGCGGCTGGTTGCCATTGTCGGCGGCATCATAGAGGGCCTGGTAGCCCGCGTGCTTGGTGGCCGAGATGATCAGCGGGTTGAGCGCGCTGACATCCGCCAGGGCGACGCCGCCGCATTGCGCACGCAGAGCATTGAGATCGCCCATGATGGCGGTGTTGGTCGTCTGGTCCGCAGTGGAGAGGACATCCGGGAGGTTGCCGCTGCTGCCGCCATTCCCGCTCGAGGATCCAGCGCCGCCACCGCAGCCGCACAGCAGCACCATGGCGGTGAGCAGACAGGCGGATCGCGTGGTCATGTGATCTCCCCGCCATCGGCTGCCGACCAGGCTAGCGCCCGGTGGATCGGCGTTCAATCGCCGATCGCCGCCAGCGTGTCGCCACGAGGGTCGCAGCGGATGCGTCCGCTATTTCCAGGTGATCGGCTGGCGGGTGCCTTCCGGGTGCTTGCCGGAGCCGTCTTCGCTACCGGCAAGGCTGGCGACGAAGGCGGCCAGGGCGCGCAGCTGGAGACGCGACATGCTGTTACGCCAGGCGAGCATCCCGCGGCTCGGCCGGCCATCGGCGATGCAGGTCAGGATGCTGGTCATGTCCGAGCTGCCGATCCAGTAGTCATCGCGCAGATTCGGTCCCAGCAGGCCTTCGCCGTGCACACCATGGCAGAGGGTGCAATTGTCGGCGAACAGCCGGCGGCCCTGCTGGACGATCCCGGGCTGGTGGACCAGCTGCCGGAGGTCCTGCTCGCTGGCGCCATCGACGTAGGGCGGTTGCGCCGGAGCCTCCTGGCGCGCCGGCCAGGCCAGCGCCAGGCCGATGGTGGCCGTCAGCGCAGCGGCCACCCACCAGGCACCGGGCGGCAGGGAGAGGAGTCGGGACCAGGTCATGATGCGGCATTGAAGGCCTGGGCCCGGCCCTTCAAGCGGCGCCGTGCCCTGGCGGGGCTAGAAGGAGTAGGCGTAGCCCGCTCCCACCGAGGCCCCGATGGTGGCGCCGTCCTTGTCCAGCACCCCGAGGGCGGTGATGATCTCGATATGGTGATGCCCGGGCTGGCTGGGGATGATCGGGAAGGTGTAGATCCCCAGCGCATCGACTTCGGCATGCGGATCATCGTGCTGCGCACCATCGTGGAAGGCGACGCGCGGACCGATGGCGAAATCATGGCCTGGCGGCAGGGCGAAGGGCACATGCCACAGGCCTGCGATGCCGACGCCAGGCCGGTAGCCGTCCCAGACGAAGAACTCGGGGCGCAGGCAGATGACCGGCTGGACCGGGAGCAGGAACTCCGCGGCGACCCCCGGCTCGATGCCGGAGGTGCCACCCAGGAGCTCGCCCGCCAGACGGGGCGGCGCGATGGTATCCGCGGCGCCGAGCAGAGGGGCGGCGAGGAGGGCGAGGACGGCGACGGAGGCGGGGGAACGGACGGCGGTGGGCATGATGGGCTCCTAGCGATCGCGCGGACGATGGTAGCCGGATAGGGGGCGGTGGTCGATGGCAAGGTCGGCCGCTGCGCGCACCTGTGATGGACAGGACTGGGAAACGATCCACCAGCGGCAGCTTGCGCTCCCTGATTTGCCGCCATGGTGATCGCCCATCTCGCCCTGGCAGCAGGGTGCGACCACCGCTACCAAAGCACTGGAGTGCTCATATGCCGATCATCAACGACTCGGTCGTCTCCTTCCACTATACGGTCGCCACCGCCGAGGGCGAGCACGTCGACAAGAGCGAAGAGGGCCAGCCGCTGGTCTACCTCCATGGCCATGGCCAGATCGTCCCCGGGCTCGAGGCGGCGATGGCCGGGCGGGACGTCGGCGAGCACATCGATGCCACCATCACCCCCGACCAGGCCTATGGTGAGCACGAGCAGGAGCTCGACATGCAGGTCCCCCTCGAGGTCTTCCCGGATTCCATCCGCCCCGAGATCCAGCCCGGTTTCCGCTTCAAGGCCGAGCACCCCACGGTGGCAGGCCGCGACATCGTCTTCACCGTGCATGGCATCGAGGGCGAACAGGCCTTCGTCAGCGGCAACCATCCGCTGGCCGGCAAGACCCTGCAGTTCTCCGTCGATGTGGTGGCGGTGCGCCACGCCAGCCCGGAGGAGCTCAGCCATGGCCACGCCCACGGACCTGGCGGCCACCACCACTGATGGCGGCCTGCGGCGGAGGCGGTGGCTGAGGCCGAGGCCGGGGTCGAGGCCGTCAGGACGGCCGCGGCCGGCCCTTGGCCTGCGGCAGGGCGGTGAGCGGATCCTCCGGCCAGCTGTGCTTGGGATAGCGCGAGCGCAGGTCCTTGCGCACCTGCTGATAGGTGGTGGCCCAGAAGCTGGCGAGATCGCGGGTGATCTGCTCGACACGGTAGTTCGGCCCGAGCAGATGCAGCAGCACGGCGATCCGGCCTGAGGCGATGCGCGGCGTCTCGCCCAGGCCGAAGAGCTCCTGCAGGCGCACCGCCAGGACCGGAGGATGGGCGGCATCGGCGGCGAGGTAGTCGAGGCGGATGCGGCTGCCGGAGGGGACGACGATGGAGGCTGGGGCCTGTTCGTCGACCGCGCGTGCGTGCAGGGTGCCCACCAGGGCCTGCAGCCACGGCAGCTTGGGCTTGGCGGCGACCTCGGCGCGGCTGCGGCAGCCGGACGAGCACTGCTCGATCAGCGCCTGCAGCTGGGAGAGCCCGATGGCGGGCAGACCCAGGTCGGCTCGCACCAGGGCGAGCCAGCGGTAGCGCAGCAGCCATCCGCTCGCCTCCTGGTCCTCGCCGATCAGCGCCTCGCTGTCCCGCACCAGCTCGCTGGCGAGCAGTCGCGACACCGCACCGGCATCCGGCTGACTGCCATCGCGCGCCACCCGCAGGCACAGATCGCGGTAGAACCAGCCGATCAGCGCATCGACCTGCTGGCGGCCGTCGTTCCACACCAGCTGCTCACGGCGTTCGATCGCGCCCGGATGGACCGCGGCGATGAGCTCCTCGTCGAGCTCGCATGCGCTGCGGACGTGGATGCTGGCGGCGCCGGCGCTGCGGCCGGAGAGGCCCTGGACGCCGTAAGCGAGGAAGAGCTCGGGGCGGGGCGCGCCGGTACGCGTGCTGACCCCCGAGCTGCGTTCGAGCTCGACCGCGATCTTGCCCACCATGGTGCCGCGGTTGCCGTCGGCGACGGTGCGGCGCGCCACCCGGTCCGGGTAGGCGGCGAGCAGCAGGCGGATGACCAGATCGACCTCCGGCGCGGATCCCGTGCCCGCTGGCGTGCGCTCGCCCACGGCGCGCAGGAGCTCGTCGCGCACCCGCATCGCCTCCCGCGAGGCGATCGGATCGATGAGCTGGCTGCGCAGGCTGGCGCTGAACTGCCGTGCCTCGGCCTGCCCCAGCGCCTCCAGGCCGTCGATGGCATCGGCCGGCGACGGATCGGCCGAAGGCTGCTCTCGTCGCGGACCGGAGGGGCGCAGGCGCAGCTCGCCGACCGAGAGCAGGGCGGCGAGGCTGCAGCCGAGCAGGGCGGCGCCGGACTGCTGGGCATCGAGGATCAGCCGTGCGAGTCGGGGATGCACCGGCAGCTGCGCCATGCGCCGGCCGCGCGGGGTCGCCCCGCCGCCGCCGCCGCCGATGGCGCCCAGCAGGGCGAGCAGCTCCTCGGCATGCTGCAGGCGCTCCGCGCTCGGCATCTCGAACCAGGGGAAGCGCGTGGGATCGTCGCCGTGCCAGGTCTTCAGCAGCAGGATCACCGGGGCGAGATCGACGCGCGCGATCTCGGGATCGCTGTGCCTCCGCCGGCGGGCATCCTCGGTCTGCGACCACAGGCGCACGCAGCGACCTGGCGCGGTGCGCCCGGCGCGCCCGGCGCGCTGGTCGGCCGAGGCGTGGCTGATGCCCTCGAGCACCAGCTCATCGAGGCCGCGATCGGAGTTGAAGCGGTTCACCCGCGCCAGCCCGCTGTCGATGACGGTGCGCACCCCGGGGATGGTCAGCGAGGTCTCGGCGACGTTGGTGGAGAGGATCACCCGGGCGCGCGTCCCCGGGCGCAGCGCGCGGTCCTGCTCGTCCATGCTCAGCTGGCCATGCAGCGGCAGGACGTCGACCTGGGTGAGGTGCGCGAGCGCTGCAGCGCAGCTGCGGATCTCGCCGACGCCCGGCAGGAACACCAGGATATCGCCGCAATCCTCGTTGCCGAGGGCATCGCGGACCGCTCCGGCGACCTGCTCGGCGAGGGCCGTCTGGCTGGCGCCGGGCTGATGGCGCACCACCACCGGATGCGGCCGGCCGGAGGCGGCTACGACCTGGGCGTCCGCGAGGAAGCGCGCCACCGGCTGGGCATCCATGGTCGCTGACATCACCACCACCAGCAGATCGTCGCGGATGGTGCGCCGGAGGTCGGCCAGCCAGGCGAGCGCGAGATCGCTGTGCAGGCTGCGTTCATGGAACTCGTCGAGGATCACCGCCGACACCCCTTCCAGGTAGGGGTCGTCCTTCAGCCGGCGGGTGAGCGTCCCCTCGGTCATCACCCACAGCCGGGTGCGCGCTGAGCCGACCCGCTCGTGGCGGACCTGGTAGCCGACCTGCTCCCCGAGCGTCCAGCCGCGTTCGGCGCTGATGCGCGCCGCGAGGCTGCGGGCGGCGACCCGGCGCGGCTGGAGCAGCAGCACCGCACCGTCCACCAGGTCGAGGACCGCCGGCGGCACGCGCGTGCTCTTGCCGGATCCGGGGGGTGCGGTCAGCACCAGCCGCCGGTCGCGGCGGAGCAGCCCGAGCAGCTGCGGCAGCACCTCATCGATGGGCAGGCTGAGCACGCACCTCGATGATCGGGAGTGCAATCGCCATGGCCAGGGGGGAAAACGGCACTTGCCACTTGGCAACGCGCGGGAAACCGCATCGTCGGCGCTCCCCATGCGCTACATCACCGACGACATCCGCATCGACAGGCTCAAACCCCTGCTGCCCCCGGCGATCCTGATGGAGGAGCTGCCGGTCAGCGAGCGCGCCTCGACCATCGTCGCGCTCGCGCGCCAGGCCATCTCGCGCATCCTGCGCGGCGAGGATGACCGCCTGGTGCTGGTGGTCGGGCCCTGCTCGATCCACGACCTGGGCGCCGCCGAGGAGTATGCCGGCAGGCTGAAGGCGCTCGCCGAGGAGCTGCGCCAGGAGCTGTATGTGGTGATGCGGGTCTATTTCGAGAAGCCCCGCACCATCGCCGGCTGGAAGGGCCTGATCAACGACCCCCACCTCGACGGCACCTTCAGCATCAACGAAGGCCTGCGCAAGGGACGGCGGCTGCTGTGCGACCTCGCCGAGCTCGGCCTGCCCGCGGGCTGCGAGTTCCTCGACCCCATCACGCCGCAATTCTTCGCCGACCTGGTGTCCTGGGGTGCGATCGGCGCCCGCACCACCGAATCCCAGGTGCATCGCGAACTGGCCTCCGGCCTCTCGGTCCCGGTGGGCTTCAAGAACGGCACCGACGGCAATCTGCAGATCGCCATCGATGCCATCCGCGCCGCCTCCAACCCGCACCATTTCCTCTCGGTGACCAAGGAGGGCCTGGCGGCGATCGTCTCGACGCGCGGCAATCCCGACTGCCATGTCATCCTGCGCGGAGCGCATGCCGGACCCAACTACTCCGCCGAGCATGTGGCGGGTGCCGGCACCGCCCTGGTCGAGGCCGGCCTGCCGGCGCGGGTGATGATCGACTGCAGCCACGGCAACAGCAGCAAGGATTTCCGCCGCCAGCCCGAGGTCGCCGCCGACATCGGCGCCCAGCTGGCGGCCGGCAATGGCTCGATCTTCGGGGTGATGATGGAGAGCCACCTGGTCGCCGGGCGGCAGGAGCTCAGGCCGGGCTGCACCTTGACCTACGGCCAGAGCATCACCGATGCCTGCCTGGGCTGGGACGAGACCGTGCCGGTTCTGCGCGGCCTGGCGGCGGCGGTGAAGGCGCGGCGGACACGCCGCAAGGGCGGCTGAGACCGGTCGCTCAGCAGGTCTGACCGGCTGGTGGTTGGCTGGCGGGCGCGAGGGCGTAGGACCACCGCAGGGCGATGCGCGTCGAGGTGAGGGCCAGGCGCGCGGCCGGGGCGATCCCCCGAGGCGCACCGCCGAGCGCTCACACCCGGGGAGAGGGACGTCGACGATGAGCGATTTCGACGCCGAATCGCAGGCCCTGCGCAACGAGGTGCCGGTCGAGCGCCAGCTGACCGGCACCCACCGGCTGCTGCGCTTCACCGTCGGGCGCCAGACCGGCCAGGAGGCCAAGCCCTGGCGGCTCGACCGCTACCTGCATGCGCTGATGCCGACCCTCAGCCGGAGCATGATCCAGCGCTGGGTCGAGCGCGGCTGCGCCACCATCGATGGCGTGCGCGCAGCGTCGGACGCCCGTCTCAAGCCGGGCCAGCTGGTGGTGCTGCTCGCGCCGCTGCCGGAGCGCGCCGCCGACGAGGCGACGCCCGCGGCGCTGCAGCTGCTGCATGCTGACCGCTGGCTGCTGGTGGCCAACAAGCCGCCTGGCCAGCTCGCCCACCAGGCCGGCCGCACCATGACCGGGACGCTGCTCAACCAGGTGCAGGAGTGGTTCGAGGCGCAGGGCGGAGATCCGCGCGAGGCCAGGCTGGTCAATCGCATCGACCGCGACACCTCGGGGATCGTCCTGGTATCGCTCGAGATGCAGGCGCACACGCGCCTGAGCGCGGCGATGGAGGCGCGCGACCTGCACAAGGAATACCGCGCCATCTGCCACGGCGTTCCCGAACCGGCCTCAGGCAGCTGGCGCGATCCCATCGGCGAGGGCCCGGAGGGCTCGATCGCCCGCATGGTGCGTCCCGACGGCCAAGCCTGCCATACCGACTACGAGGTGCTTGAGCAGAGCCGCGACGACGCTGGGCATCCCGGTTACGCCCTGCTGCGCGTGCTCCTGCATACCGGTCGGCAGCACCAGATCCGCGTCCATGCCGCCCATCATGGCCATCCCCTGGTGGGCGACTGGGTGTATGGCACCGCGTGCACCCAGCTGGGCGGGCAGGCGCTGCATGCCGCCGTCCTGGAGTTTCCGCATCCGGCCCTCGCGCGCACCCTGCGCATCGAGGCGCCGCTGCCGGAGGTCCTCACGCGGCTGTGGGCTGAGCTGCGAGCAGGCGGCTCGGCTACCACCGTGGAGCTGAGCGAGGAGCAGCGCTCCAAGCTCAACCAGCCGACCGCCTCGTCGCTGCTGCGCCGCCCGAGCTGGCTGAGCGCCGAGGACTTCGACGAACTGCGCAGGCAGACGGGCGAGTAGCCGATCCGCCGCCGCCTTTTTGTCCCCTAGTGCCGATGGCGTGGTCGACTAGACTCCCCGCCATGCCCACCCACGTCCAGATCCGCCTGATCTCCCTGCTCGAGGAGGCGGCCAACAGCTTCGAACAGCTGGAGACCCTCGCCAACCGCACCCTGGCGCAGATCCCCGGCGAGCAGATCGAGGAGGTGGAGCTGCGCTCGATCGAACGCGACTATGTCACCGATGAGAACGAACCGGGCAGCGAGATGGACCACGTGGTCTTCATCCGCTACCGCACCGACAAGGTCGAGGACGCGCAATAGGGACGCCCACGCCAGGGCCCCAGGGTGAGCAGGCGAAGCAGCGAAGCGGAGCCAGAGCGCCTCAATGCGGCAGCAGGCCTGCCTGCCTGAGGACCTCGCCCAAGGTCTCGACGAAGACCACGTCCAGCCCGCTGCGCACGTGCTCGGGCAGCTCCTCGTAATCGCGCTGGTTGGCCTTGGGCAGCAGCACCGTGCGCAGGCGCGAGCGCTTGGCGGCCACCAGCTTCTCGCGCACCCCGCCGATCGGGTAGATGCGCCCGGTGAGGGTCAGCTCGCCGGTCATGCCGAGCTGGCGGTGCGCCGGCCTTTGCAGCGCCAGCGAGAGCATGGCGGTGGCGATGGTGCAGCCGGCGCTCGGCCCGTCCTTCGGCGTCGCGCCCGCCGGCACATGCACGTGCACGTGGTGGGTCTCGAACCAGCGCTCCGGGACGCCGAAATCGCGGCCATGGCTCATCAGGTAGGAGCGCGCCAGGCTGGCGCTCTCCTTCATCACCTCGCCGAGCTGGCCGGTCAGGGTCAAACCGCCGGTCTCGCTGAGGGTCGCCACCGCCTCGATCTCGAGCGTGGCGCCCCCAAGCGCGGTCCACGCCAGGCCGGTGATCACCCCCGGGATCGGGTGGGTGATGAGCGCATCATCGCGCATCAACGGCTTGCCGAGGTAGCGCACCAGGTCGTCGGCGCCGATGGCGGTGCGCGGCGGCTTGCCCGCGCCTGCGCCCGGCCGCTCGAGCTCGAGGACCTTGGCATAGGCCACCTTGCGGCAGATCTTGGCGATCACCTGCTCGAGCTGCCTGACGCCGGCCTCGCGGGCATAATCGCGCACCAGGTGGGTGATCGCCGGGGTGCCGATGCTCAGGTCGCGGCGCGTCAGGCCGTGGCCGAGGCGCTGCTTGGGCACCAGGAAGTCGCGGGCGATCGCCAGCTTCTCGCTCTCGACGTAGCCGGAAAGGCGGATGATCTCCATGCGGTCGCGCAGCGGCTCGGGGATGGTGGCCAGGTCGTTGGCGGTGCAGATGAAGAGCACCTGCGAGAGGTCGATGCGGATGTCGAGATAGTGGTCGAGGAAATCGCGGTTCTGCTCCGGGTCGAGGACCTCGAGCAGCGCCGCGGCCGGATCGCCCTGGTTGCCGTAGGACAGCTTGTCGATCTCGTCGAGCATGATCACCGGATTCATGCTGCCGCAGCGCCGTAGCGCCTGCACCAGCTTGCCCGGCAGGGCGCCGATGTAGGTGCGGCGATGGCCCTTGATCTCGGCCTCGTCGCGCATGCCCCCCAGCGAGAGGCGGAAGAACTTGCGGCCGAGGTTGCGCGCGATCGACTGGCCGATTGAGGTCTTGCCGGTGCCCGGGGGGCCGACCAGGGCGATGATGCCGCCGCTGCGGTCGGCCTTGAGGCGGCGGACGGCGCAGAATTCGACGATGCGCTCCTTGATGTCCTCCAGGCCGTAATGGTCCTGGTCGAGCCCCTTGCGCAGGCGGCCGAGATCGAGGTCGTCCTCGGTGATCACCCCCCAGGGCAGATCGCCGAGCCACTCGAGCCGGGTACGCACCACGCCATATTCGCTCGCGGCAGGGTCGAGCAGGCTGAGCTTGCGCAGCTCCTCCTCCATCACCTGCCTGGCCTCCTCGCCCATGTGCGGGCCCTTCTTGGCCAGCAGCGCGCGGAATTTCGCCAGGTCGAGGCTCTTGTCGTCGGACTCCAGCCCGAGCTCCTGCTTGATCGCCTTGAGCTGCTCGTTGAGGAAGAAGCGCCGCTGGTTGTCGCTGACCTTGCCTTCGATCTGCTGGGTGATCTTGCTGCGCAGCTGCGACAGCTGCGCCTCCTTGGCGAGCAGCACCAGCACCTTCTCCATGCGCGGCAGGATATCGATGGTTTCCAGGATCTGCTGGATCTCCTCGCGCTTGGCCGTGGTCAGCGAGGCGGCGATGTCGGCAAGGCGCCCCGGGCCATCGATGTTGTTGAAGTTCGAGAGCACCAGCCTGATCTCGTCCGCGAATATCGGGTTGTGCTGGACCAGCTCCTTGAGGCTGGCGACGATGGCCATGGCGCAGGCGCGGATCTGCGGATCGGAGGCATCGACCTGGGTGCGCAGCGGCGTGCCGCGTACCAGCAGCACCGGCTGTTCGCGCTCCACCCCGGTGATGCGGAAGCGCGCCAGCACCTGGGCGAAGATCTGCAGATTGCCGGACTCCACCTCATGGTGCTTGATCACCCGGGCCACGGCGCCGATCGGCATCAGGTCGGAAAGGGTGAATTCGCCGCCCTCGCCGATGGGATCGCGGGTGAGGAAGAAGCCGATGTAACCGCCGAGATGCTGGATCGCATGGCGCACTGCGGTGGCCAGGCGGCCGGCGGGGATGACCATCGGCAGCATCATGGTCGGGAATACCGGCCGCTGGTTGAGGGGCAGCGCGATGACCACCTCGGGCAGGAGCTCCTCCGGCCGGCCGACCACACCCTTGGCGGCAGGGCGGTCGTGGCTGTCCGGCTGCTCGACGTGGGCATCGAGCTCGACCGTGGACTGCTCGTCGACGGGGACCTCGGTATCGCTGGCATGGCTCATGGGGCACCCCCGGTAGGTCGTTCTGACGCATTCAGGTGCGGGACGACAGGAGACAGGCAACCGCTGTGCCAAGCTGGGGCCGGGGGGGGCACAGGATCCACGGCTTGACCGCTGCCGCCAACCTGGGTTACAATGCCGGGAGCAGCGGTGCGTGATCGCTCATCAGCACACCCCTGATCATTCTGCCTCCCCAGGAAGGAAGCTCGGAGCCTGCATGCGTTCGCTGGTCGTCGATGACGATTTCATCTGCCGCAGCACGCTGCTGGCCCAGCTCCTGCCCTTCGGCAGCTGCGATGCGGCGGCCGATGGCATCGAGGCCCTGCTGGCGATCTCCCGCGCGCATGAGGCCGGCTGGATCTATGATCTGATCTGCCTGGACATCGACATGCCGAACATCAGCGGCCACGAGGTGCTGCGCTCGCTTCGCCTGCAGGAGGAGCGCAGACGGGATGGACCGCGCGCGACCGTCATCATGACCTCTTCCCATAGCGAATCGAATCAGGTCAAGAGCGCCTTTGTCAACCACGCCGACGGCTTCCTGGTCAAGCCGGTACGCAGCGAGATCCTGCGCACACGCCTGCTGACGCTCGGCCTGATCGCCAGCTGACGTCACGCCTGCGGTCCGACCGGCTGGCGCCGAGGGCATGGCGTTGTGCCGCCGGTCAGGGCTCCTAGGGTGTTGCGACCATGGCCGGGACCGCCCTGTTTGCCGTCAACTGCGTCCTGCCCGGCTCCGGCCTGCTGCTCTCCCGGCGCCTGCTGACCGGTCTGGCGCTGCTGGGCGGATCGCTGGGCCTGTTGAGCGCGGTCGCCATCGGGCTATGCGAGCGCGACCAGCCGGCGGTCCGGCTCGCCGGAGCGATCAGCCTGGCCGCCTACCCGGGCTGGTGCGCCCTGGGGGCTTTGGCCTGGTGGTGGTGCTGCCGCTCAGCGGTCGTCGATCCCGCACGTGTGCATGCGCTCTACCGCACCGCCGCCACCGCCTTCCTCACCGGCCAGCTGGAGGCGGCGGAGGTTGCGGCCGGTCAGCTGACCACGCTGCTGCCCAGCGAGGCCGGCAGCTGGAGGCTGCTGGAACTCGTGGCGCGCGCCCGCGGGCAGGCCGCCCGGGCAACCGCTGCTGGCCATCGGGCAAAGCGGCTGGACACTCTGTCCACCTGAGGGAGCCCTCCTGGCGCACCACACACCCCAATCGGGCCTGGTGAGCCAGGCAGCGCAGCAGCAGCTGCGGGCCTACCCTCACCATGGCGACTCCCGCCCTGGCCGCTCCTTCCTCCGCCCAGGCTCCCGCCCACTCCTATGAGCAAGATCCGCATCATGAATGGCCCGTACCGCGGGCGGGAGAAGACGCTGGGCGAGAAGGCGCTCACCATCGGCCGCGATGCCGAGGCCGGCATCCAGATCCTCGACCGCTCGGCGTCGCGCTTCCATGCCGAGATCTTCCCGGTGGGCGGCATGTTCTTCGTGCGCGACCTGGAATCGAAGAACGGCACCTACATCAACGATGAGCGCCTGGGGGACGAGGAGCTCCTGCGCGAAGGCGACATCATCAAGATCGGGACCACCGAGATCCTCTACGAGGGCGGGGCCGCGCTCACCGATGACGACAGCTCGCACCGCATCGCCTATCAGGACGATCCCGATGTGCTGTCCAACACCCTCGAGTTCCGCATCGACGTGCTCTCCGACATCGACGAGCTCAAGGAGGAGCCGACCCAGGAGAACGCCCGCAGCCTGCGCATCCTCTACCAGGTCGGCCGCATCCTGTCGGACACCAACGAGGCCATCGACAAGGACGTCAAGGTGCTCGACTACCTGATCGGGGCGATGCCGGCCGAGAGCGCACTGATCTTCAAGCGCGAGGCGTCCACCGGCAAGCTGGTGCCGACCACGGTGCGGACCTCGGGTCCGCAGGTGCATCCGGTCATAAGCCGCTCGATCATCAAGAAGACCTTCAGCGAGAACAAGGCGCTGCACAGCGCCAATGCCCAGGAGGACGAGCGCTTCGAGCGCAATGCCAGCGTGGTGCAGAAGGGCATCCGCTCGGTGATCTGCGTGCCGCTGACCATCGGCGGGCATACGCGCGGCGTGCTCTACCTCAGCCGCGGCGCGGGAGGCGGGGCCTTCGACCAGCTCGATCTGGAGCTCATCAGCGCCTGCGCCATCCAGCTCGGTCTCTCGCAGCACATGCTCGAGCAGCGCCGCCGCCACCGCGCCTCGCTATGGCAGCTGATGGTGGCGATGGTGCGCAGCCTGGAGCTGCGCGAGAGCTGCCTCGGCACCGGTGAGCGCTGCGCGCGCTCCTGCGTCGCCCTGGGCGAGGCGGCGCACCTGAATGCGGTCAGCCGCGAGCGGCTGCGGCTGGCGGGGCTGCTGCACCACGTCGACCGCTTCGGCGCAGGCGACCCGGCGAAGCGTCCGCAGGTGCTCGCCCAGCTCGAAGGGGTCGAGGACCTGGAGACCGTCCTGCCGCTCGTGCGCCTCAGCCAGGAGCGCCTCGACAGCACCGGCCCGCTCAAGGTGGCGGAGGAGGAGCTCGACATCGAGGCGCGCATCCTCGCCGTCGCCGCGGCCTTCGAATCCCGCACCACCTCCGACCCGGGCGCCGATCCGACCACCATCATCGATGAGCTGATCAAGGACCCCGGACTGGACAGCGCCATCACCCATCTGCTGCATGGCTGCCACCTCGATGGCAGCCTCTACGCCAATGGTGACAAGGCACCCTGAGCAGCCGAGCGGGGGCTGGCCTGCGGCCGAGCCACGCAAAGGTCGCTGCCGGTCTGCTTGTGCCTGATGAGCCTCCCTCTAGGCTGCGGCCTCCAGGTCGTGGTCCGATGAACGGCTCCACGACTCCACAGCGCCCGCGAGACCTGTCCATGCGTGCCTTGCCTGCCCTTGTGCTGTTCTGCCTGCTGGCCTTGTCCGGCTGTATAAGTCCTGGTCAGCCATATACCTACCTGGACATCAAATTTGCCGAGCTACCCACGCCGACGCCGGCCCAACCGGCTACCAACCAGCCGGTGACGGTGGCCTTCGCGATCCAGAACACCTGGAACCAGTCTCTCAACGGCGTCCCCTACATCGTCTACCAGAACACCGATCCGGGCGTCCCGACCTCGGGCACGGTGATCGTCCCGACCACCCTGGTCGACATCCCGGCCTTCGGCTCGGTGCCGCTCGCCTTCATCATCCCGGCGCAAGCCCCGGGCACCTACACCTATTCGATCATCCTCGATCAGGCGCAGCTCTTCCCCGAGCGCGACTTCACCGACAACATCGCGACCTTCTCGGTGACCTTCTCGGACCAGGACATCACCTTCGACAGCACCCTGGTGCCCACCGTCACCGACCCCATCCCGTCCGCCAATCCGGTCAACGATCTGCTGAGCCTGACCTTCTCCATCGATGATGTGGTCAACTACGTGCAGACGTCGCCGCAGCCGGTGCCGGTCACCTATACCATCTGGCTCAATGGCGTGGAGCTGGGGTTGCCGGTCACCGTCTCGGTCCTGCCGACCGCGACCACGGTACCGCTGGGCGAGACCGTGCCGACCACGCTCTTCTCGCCGACCCCGGTCACGGTGTCCCTGCCGGCCACCGGATCGGCAGGCACGTTCATCTACACCATCGTGCTGTCGACGCCCAACGGCTACGACAACAACCTCTCGGACAACGTGGGCTTCGCCACCTTCGTCATCCCCGCGTCCAACTGATCGGCTGCCAGCCGCTCGCTGGGCGGGGGCTCGACCTAGCCGCTGGCGGCCAGCTCCTTGCCCCGCCGCTCGGCGGCGGCGAGGGCGCGCTGCACCAGCCCGGCGAAATCCCCATCGCTGAGCACCTGCAGCGCCGCGGCGGTCGTCCCCCCCGGGCTGGTCACCTGTTCACGCAGCCGGGTCGCCTGGAAGCCGCTCTGCATCAGATAGGCCCACGAGCCGACCCCGGTCTGGCCGACCAGGAGGGTCGCCTCCTCGCGGCTGAAGCCCAGGGCCTCTGCGGCGCGCAGCAGCGCCTCGGCGAAGGCGAATACATAGGCCGGTCCGCTGCCGGACACCGCGGTGATGGCGTCCATGCGCGACTCGTCCTGCAGGCAGAGGACCTGGGCGCAGGGCTTGAACAGCGCTTCGGCGAGCGCGAGATCCTGGTGCGAGGCGAAACGGCCCCGGCACAGGCCGACCATGCCCTGGCCGATGGCCAGCGGCGTGTTGGGCATGGCGCGGATGATGCGGCTGCCGTCAGGCAGCCAGGCGCCGAGGCGGGAGGTGGGCATGCCCGCGAGGATCGAGACCAGCACCTTGCCGCCGCTGAAGGCGCCTGCCAGTCCGGGCACCACGCGTGCCGCCATCTGCGGCTTGATCGCCAGCACCACCAGCTCGCCAGCCGCTACCGCGAGGGCGTTGTCGGCGGTCACTCGGCAGCCGCGCGCCTGGAGCAGCTCGCGCTTGGCGGCATCGGGCTCGGAGACGGTGATGGTCGGGCGCGGGCTGAGGGCGCTGAGCCCGTCGATCATGGCGCTGGCCATGTTGCCGCCGCCGATGAAGGCGATCGCTGGGAGGGTGGTGGTCATAGGGAGGTGCTTCCAGCCTAGCGTCGAGCGCCGCCGCACCAGTGGGCGGTGGCGCTGCCGCTCCGGAGCCTAAGGTCTGGGCATGACCGCGCTGATCGAGCTGCAGATCGATGGCCTGCCCGGCCCCACGCATCATTTCGGCGGTCTGAGCCGTGGCAATCTCGCCAGCCAGGAGCACGCGCACCGCCGCAGTTCGCCGCGTGCAGCCGCGCTGCAGGGGTTGGCGAAGATGCGCCGGATGGTGCAGCTGGGCGTCCCCCAGGCGCTGCTGCCGCCGCTCGAGCGGCCCGACCTCGGCCTGCTGCGCGCCTGCGGCTACGACGGCGATGATGAGGCGGTGCTCAGCGCCGCGGTCGACCAGTGGGAACTGCTCCAGCTCGCCAGCTCGAGCGCCTTCATGTGGACGGCCAATTGCGCCACCGTGGTGCCCAGCTGCGACAGCCGCGATGGCCGACTGCATGTGGTGCCGGCGAACCTGGTGGCGATGTCGCATCGCGCCCGCGAAGGTCGGCAGCGCGCGGCTCAGCTGCGCCAGCTGCTGCAGCCGCTCAGAAGCGTGATGGTCCATGATCCCCTGCCGCCCCTGCTCGCCCTCGGCGATGAAGGGGCGGCCAACCACGTGCGCCTGAGCGGAGCCGATGGCATCGGCCAGCACCTGTTCGTCTATGGCCGGCCCGGCCGGCCCGGCGACAGCAGTCCGAGCAGGCATCCCGCCCGCCAGGCGCTGGCGGCCAGCACGGCGGTGGCCCAGCTCTGCCGGCTCGACCGCGCCCGGGCGCTGTTTGTCCGCCAGCATCCCGCCGCCATCGATGCCGGGGCCTTCCACAACGACGTGGTGATGGTCGGCACGCGCGACCGGCTGCTGGTGCACCAGGGGGCTTTGGTTGACCAGGTCGCGGTGCTCGCAGAGCTGGCGAAGCGCGTCCCCGGCCTGCGCATTGCCGAGATCGCCGAACGCGAACTGCCGATGGCCGAGGCGGTGCGCAGCTACCTGTTCAACAGCCAGCTGGTCATGACCCCTGAGGGCCTGGTGCTGATCGGGCCGAGCCAGGCGGGCTCGGGCAGGTCGCTCGCCTGCCTGACGCGCCTGGTCGAGCAGGGCATGATCCAGCGCTTCGAGCTGATGGACCTGGATGAGAGCATGGCCAATGGCGGCGGCCCCGCCTGCCTGCGCCTGCGCTTCCCCCTGAGCGGGGACGAACTGGCGCAGTTCCCTGCCGGGCTCAGGCTGGACGAGGCGCGCATAACCGTGCTCGAGGCATGGGTGACGCGCCATTACCGCGACCGCCTGCTGCCGGAGGACCTCGGCGATGCGAGCCTGATCCATGAGGGGCGGCGGGCGCTCACGGAACTCTCCAGCCTGCTCGCTCTGCCCGCCCAGCACGGCTAGCACGGCTAGCAGGGTGGCCAGGGGCCGTTGCGGGACCTGGGTTGCATCTCGGTGGACGTGGGGTGTATACTCCCATCATGACCAGGGGCGCGATCCTAGACGAGGCTTTCATCCAGAGCGTCGGCCTGGCTGATCAGCTGCTGACCCTGTCCGGCCCGATCGAGAACCGCCATCATCCCAGCGTCCACGATGCGCTCTTCCACATCTCCACCGAGGAGGTCCCCGAGACCATCTACCTCGAGCGCAAATACGTCTTCGAGCACCAGGTCTCGATCAAGTCGTCGTACGGCAAGGGCGACAAGATCCTCGCCTGGCTGCATCGCGTGCTGGTGCCGCCGACGTCGGCGGGGAAGCAGGAGCGCGTCGACCTGCTGATGGTGAGAGAATTGTTCATGCTGGGCGAATGGCGGGAATTCCACCGCTTCAAATCCTTCGTCAAATCGATGCGCATCCAGGATGCGCAATCGCGCGGCTGGCTGGCGGAGCACCACCGCGAATTCCCCGGCATGGTCGAAGACCCGGCATCGGTGCGGCGCATCCTCGACTGCCTGAACAGCTGTGCGGAATGGCCCGATCTCGAGAATGCGGTCACGCATGCGGATTCGCTCGAACAGCTGGCCAAGACCTACAGCAAGGGCCTGGCGCCGATCCGTTCCAGCCCCCTGCTGCCCGGCATCCTCCTGGGCTATGCGCCGGACCAGCGTTTCCGCCTGTTCCGCCTGCTGAGCTTCGTCGAGGACGCCCAGCATGGGGCGGGCTCGCTGGTGCGCTTCATCAGCCTGCTCGGCGAAGCGACCGGGGACCAGACCGTCAAGGCCGCCACCCAGCAGCCGCGCACCAGCCGTGAACTCAGCCGGGCGCTCGGTTCGATCAGGCAGTACCTGCTGTCGCCGAAGACGCCGCTGGAGCCCTGAGCATGGGCGGCGTTCTGACCAGCGTCAGCCCATGGCACGCCAGCGAACGCATCGCCAGCATCGCCGAGGACGATGAGCAGAGCGTCGCCAAGGCGAGCGCGCGCCTGCTCCTGGCGGCCCCGGCGTGGGCGGCGGATGCGCGCGCGCGCGCGGACCGCCTGCTGCAGCTCGGCAAGGCGCTGCACGACCGGCGTGCCGAGCTCATCGATCTGCTGGTGCGCGAGGCCGGCAAGGTGGTCGCCGACGCCGAGCAGGAGGCCGAGGCCCTGCAGCGCAAGATCGCCATCAGCCTGGCTGCCGGCCTGGCCCGGACCCCGCTGCACCCGCCCGAGCGGCCGACCCCCGGGGAACCCTACTGCGTCTGGCGGCCCCGCGGCCAGGCGGTGGTACTCGGTCCGTTCAACTTCCCCCTCCACCTGCTGCATGGCCTGGTGGTGCCGGCGCTGGCCGTCGGCGCGACGGTGCTGGCGAAGCCCAGCGAACGCTGCCCGGCGCTGGGCGAACTGTACCGCCGCTGCCTGCAGGCCGCCGGTCTCGGCGAGGTCTGCGCGGTGGTGCAGGGCGGGCCGGCGGTGGCCCAGCTGCTCACCCGCCTGCCGGCGCTGACCACCCTGGCCGCGGTCGGCGGGCGCGCCACCGGGGAAGCCCTCAGCCGCGCCCTCGCCGGTCGGCCGGAGGTGCTGCTGGCGCTGGAGCTCGGCGGGGTCAATCACGCGCTGGTGCTCAGCGATGCCGATCTCGCGTCCGCCGCGCAGGCGCTGGCCGAAGGCGCCTGGAGGATGGCCGGGCAGCGCTGCACCGCGACCCGGGTGGTGCACGTGCCCGCACGCCTGCAGGCCGAGCTGATCGCCCTGCTGAGCGCCGAACAGCGGCGCTGGCGCCCCGATGGCACGCCGCAGGGCCCGAGCGGGCCATTGATCAGCAGGACGGCGAGCGCACGCATGCGCGCCAGCTACGCCGCCGCGCCCACGGGGCTGGCGCTCATCGCCGGGGAGCTGACCGAGCGCTCGGCGGAGTGCGCCTGCGTCGAGCCGCTGCTCCTGGAGCTGCGCGGAGCCGAGGCGCGCGCCCATCCGCTCTATGCCCAGGAGCAGTTCGCCCCGGCTTTGATCGTCGACGCCTACGAGCAGCATGACGAGTGCCTGGCGCGCATGGCCGCCAACCCCTACCGCCTTGCGTCTGCGGTCTACACCGCCTCGCTCGAGCGCTTCCGCTCCTGCGCGGAGCGCCTGCCTTACGGCCAGGTCAACCACAACCGCCCGACCGCGGGCGCCCGCAGCGATCAGCCGTTCGGCGGCCTCGGCCTGAGCGGCAACGGCCGGCCGGCCGGTGTGGCGGCGGGCGCGCTCTTCGCGGACGAGGCGGTGGTCTGGCCGTCGGCCTGAGGCCAGCGCCTTGGCGATCGTGGGCGCTGCGCTATGAAGGAGCCATGCCTGCGCCGGTGACCATCCGTCCGATCCGCGACGGCGATCTGCAGGCGCTGCAGGCGCTCGCCGATGCGCTGGACACCGTCAACCTGCCCGACGATCCGCAGGCGCTCACCACCCTGGTGCACGACAGCCAGCGCAGCTTCGCCAGCCTGGACCCGGACGTGCGCACCATCAGCGACCCCAAGCACGCCAGCTTCACCCTGGTGGCGGTGGGCTCTGATGACGGCGAGCAGCAGGTGCTCGGGACCGCCTCGCTGTTCGCCTACCACGGCATGCCAGACGAGCCGCATTATTACCTGAAGGTGGTCGAGAGCATCGTGCATAGCCGGCAGCTGTCATCCGATAGGGTGCGCACCGTGCTCAAGCTCGGGCGCGATACCGAGCCGTGGACCGAGCTGGGCGGCCTGGTGGTGCGCCCGCAGGCGCGCGGCAGGGGGGTGGGCACCCTGCTGGTCGCGGCACGGCTGCTGCTGGTGGCGATGCATGCGGAGCGCTTCTGCCGCCGCCTGCTGGCGGAGCTGCTGCCGGCGCGGCGCGAGGATGGCGGCAATGCCTTCTGGGACAGCGTGGGCGCTCCGCTGACCGGGCTGTCCTACTACCGCGCGGACCTCCTGTGCCGCAGCGACAAGGAGTTCATCGACGCCTTCTTCCCGCATGAGGAGATCGTCGTCGATCTGCTGCCGCCGGCGGCACGCGCGCTGATCGGCTTCGAGGGTCCTCAGACCGCGCCGGTGCGCCGATTGCTCCAGCGCGCCGGCTTCCGCTACCTCGGCACCGTCGATCCTTTCGATGCAGGTCCGCATGACGGGGCCGAGGTCGCGGCGGTGCTGCCCATCCAGCGCAGCCGCCGGCTGGTGCGCCTCGACCTCCCGCCGCTGGCAGGGACCACCACCTGGCTGGTCGCCAATCCGCGCACCCACCACATGCTCAGCATGCCCTGCGAGGTGGTCGGAGCCGGGGTGCGCATCAGCCATGAGCAGGCGCACCAGCTCGGCGCGCGCGGCGGGGACGTCCTGTGGGCGATGCCGATGGACTGGTAGGCGGGCGTCGCGGCCTGGGCTGTGCGCGTTTGTCTCGGCGTCGCCCACCGCTAGGCTGTCCGGGATGCAGCCGCTCCTCAGCATGGCCTCCATCCAGGTCCGGGGCACCCCGTCCGAGCTCGGCGAGGGCCAGGGCCGTCAGCTGGCGGGCCTGGTCCAGCGCTTCGTCGCCCAGCGTCTGCGCGCGGCGCGCGTCTATCTGCGCGAGCACGGCTGCCGCGACGACCAGGCGTTCATCGCTCTCGGGCGCGGCTGCCTGGAGATGCTCGCGGGCTTCGACCCCGACAGCTGGACCGAGCACCAGGCGCTCAGCGCCGCCGCCGGCGTGGATGCGGTCGAGCTCTACACCTGCGCTAACATGACCGACATCAGGGACATCCTGGTGTACGGCACGGGCGACCCGGAAGGGTGCTCGATGGTGCTCCTGCCGGGCAGCTCGGTGGCCTCCGGCGAGGTGATCGCCGCCCAGACCTGGGACCTCAACCCCAGCGATCTCGAGTTCGTCGTCGCGGTGCACCGACAGCCCAGCCTGGGGCCGGCGACCTGGAGCATCACCTGTGCCGGCTGCCCGTCGCTGGTGGGCATGAACGAGCAGGGGGTGAGCGTCGGCACCACCAACCTCAAGACCCGCGGCGCACGCGTGGGCATCCCCTACCTGTCGCTGCTGCACCGGGCGCTGCGCTGCCGCGACCGCGAGGAGGCGGGGCAGGTCTTCAGCGCCAGCCCGCGCGCGGCAGCCCATTCCTTCTGGGCGGCGGATGCCCATGGCGCCGCAGATTGGGAATGCACCGCGACCACCGCCGTGCGTCGCGATGCCCGGACGCCCCTGGTGCGCACCAACCATTGCCTGGTCGCCGAGCACCAGCGCAGCGAAGGGGAGGCGCCGAGCAGCTCCTCGCGCGCGCGCCTGGCGCGCCTGGCAGACTGGGCCGAGCAGGGTGGCAGGGACGTCGCCAGCCTGCGTGCGCTGTTCTCCAGCCGCGCGGATGGCGTCGATTCGATCAATCGCTATCCCGAGGATGCCCAGGGCACGAGCACCAACGCCTGCATCATCTGCCGTCCCGCAGCACGGCGGATCGATGCCTGCCGGGGAAGCGCGGACCGTGGCGCCTGGGTCGAGCTGGGCTTCACCGGACGCTGACCAGCACATCCGCTGCAAGGACCTGGGCCTGTGAGCGGATATCCAGGAGAGCCATGAGCAACGACACCACCCCCTGCAGCGACGCCTCCCTGCTTGCCGACTTCACCACCGGACCCGGGCCCGGGCGCGAAGCGGCCTTCGCCGAACTCGTCCACCGCCATGCCCCGATGGTGCTGAGCACCTGCCGCCGCATCGTCGGCAGCACCCCCGATGCCGAGGATGCCGCGCAGGCGGTGTTCCTGACCCTGGCGGGCAAGGCGCAGGAGCTGGCACGGCACCCGACGCTCGCCGGCTGGCTGCACCGGGTGGCGCGCCATATAGCGATGCGCCAGCGCGATGCCTGCGCCGCACGCCGGCGTCACGAGGCTCACCAGGAGGTACGCGCCATGCAGTCCTCAGGCGCTGTCGCTGATGGCCAGTCGCCCCGTGAGCTGCGTGAAGTGCTCGATGCCGGGCTGGACAAGCTGTCGGAGCGGTATCGGCTGCCGCTGGTGCTGCATTACCTGGAAGGCCATTCGCAGGATGAGGTCGGCGCCCTGCTCAACGTGCCCTCCGGCACGCTCGCCTCGCTGCTCAGCCGTGGCCGCGACCTGCTGCGCGAGCAGCTCGGTCGCCAGGGGGTCATGATCGGCGCAATCCCCTTGTGCACCTTGCTGGACAGCGGGTTGCACGTGACCGCGATGCCGAGCGGATTCACCGCTACCACCGTCGCCGCGGCCGGAGCGGTCGCTTCCGGCGGGGCAGTCCTGGTCTCGGGCGCCTCGCACCAGGCGGCCGCCCTGGCGCATGCGAGCTGGGCGTCGATGGCCAAGGCCAAGCTCATGATCGTCGCCGCCGCGCTCATCGTGGGCCTGGGGGGCGTCGCCGGAACCGCGTCCTATCTCTTGTTCCAAAAACCACTTGAGGACAACCTTGGTGCCACCCGAATCGGTCTCGCGGCCGCGCCCGCGGCCGCCGCGCGCGTGGTTCCCGCACCAGCCGCTCCGGGAGCCGCCGTCGCCAGCGCGGAGGATGGTGCGGTGATGGCCGTCCGGGCGCTGGTGCATGCCCTGCGCGCCAATGACCTGGTGGCGCTGTTCCGCCTCGCCAGCCCAGCCCAGCAGGCGCATGCCCTGGCTGCCTGGACGAAGGAAGCCAAGGCGCCGCTCGGCGACCCGGCCATCGTCGATGCCGTGCTCAGCGTAGCCGCCAGCGATGCCGGCAGGCAGCAGGTGCTGCCGCTGGTCGAGGCGGTGATCGGCCATCTGCCGGTCGCCCAGTGGCTGCAGCAGACCCACAGCCGCCTGGCCGCCGTACGTGCCGCCAGCCCAAGCGCGGCGGCCGGCGATCAGGCCGAGCGCATCCTCTTCGCCCAGCAGCAGATGCTGGTGGCGCTGGTGGATGCCGGCAGCGCGTGGCTGGCCACCGCACGCTTGGAGGATCCGCTCCTCGCCACCACCGCGGCGAGGCATGTGCTGGACGGCCTGGCGGAGCTGCACATCGCGCACACCGCCGAGCTGACCCAGCTGGAGCTGCCCGAGGCCCTGGCGCGCCTGGGTGCGTTCGTCGCGCAGCTGAAGCTCGCCTGCGGCGCCTATGGCCTGGAGATCGACCGGGTGCTCGATTCGGCGCGCATCCAGGCGGTGGGCCCGGGCCCGCAGGACACCGCGCGGCGGGTGGTGGAGGTGACCATGACCGCCTTCGGCACGCCCTTCACCCTGCCGCTCGAGGTCGTCTGCAGCGGTTCGAGCTGGAGCATCGTCCCCGCCGGCTCCGTGCGCGTCTCCGGCGCGCAGGCGTCGGCATTCTGAGCGCCGGAGAGGCTCAGGCCCAGGCTTGCGCGCCCTGGGCGGCGAGCTCCTGCAGGACCTCGAGGCGGGCGCAGCGCACCAGGTGGCCGGGCGCCGCAGCGGTCAGGGTAATCGGCCCCGGCGCGAAGGCGGCCGCATGGCGGGGAAAGCGCCTGATGAAGCGTTCGGCGGAGCTCGGCTCCAGCGGACTGGGAGGGTCGCCTTCCAGGATGATGCGCTTGCGCACTTCGCCGGGCCGCCCGCCGGGGACGGCCGACAGCAGCGCCTGGGTGTAGGGATGCAGCGGCTGTGAAAGGATGAGCTCGGTTGGTCCGCTCTCGACCACTTCCCCCAGGTACATCACCGCCACCTGCGCGCAGAAGTGCGACACCACCGCCAGGTCATGGGAGATGAACAGGTAGGCGATGCCGAATTCGGCCTGGAGGTCCTTGAGCAGGTTGAGCACCTGCGCCTGCACCGAGACATCGAGCGCCGAGACCGGCTCATCGCAGACGATGAGCTTCGGCTTGAGCGCCAGGGCGCGGGCGATGCCGATGCGCTGGCGCTGGCCGCCGGAGAACTGGTGCGGGTAGTGGTGCAGATGGTCGCGTGTCAGCCCGACGCGCAGCAGCAGGTCGGTGGCCTGCGCCAGGGCGCCGGCACGATCGCAGAGATGGTGCACCAGGAGCGGCTCGCTGATGATCTCGCCGACGGTCAACCGCGGGTTGAGGCTGCCATAGGGGTCTTGGAAGATCATCTGCAGATTGCGCCGGAAGGGACGCAGCACGCTGCCCGGCATGGCGGTGACATCCTGGCCGGCGAAGCGGATGGTCCCTGAGGTCGGTTCGATCAGCCGCAGGAGGCAGCGCCCCAGGGTGGTCTTGCCGCACCCCGATTCCCCCACCAGGCCCAGCGCCTGGCCGGTGTCGATGGCGAGGTCGACTCCGTCGACCGCATGCACATGGCCCACCACCGACCCGAACACGCCCCGGCGGATGGGGAACAGCTTGCGCAGGGCGCGGACCTGGAGAAGGGCCTCGTCGGGCATGGCGGACAGCGTATGTACGGGCAGGGAAACGCCATGTCGGCTCCTGGCCAGCGCGGGCGGGTATCCCAAGGGCGCTGGCGCGTCGCGTCTTGCCACCCGCCATGGCTCTTTACCATGCTCCTCCCTCGTGGAGCCCGTTTGAGCGTCGTCCCAACCCCAAAAGCGCCGCTGATCGCGATCGGCCTGTGCTGCATCGCCTTCGCCGGATCGGCAGCCATGGCGGTGGATGCGCCCGCCCCGGCCGCCAATGGCTTCGGGACCATCAGGGATGTGCGCATCGAGGGGACCAACCACTACCACCCCGACCGCATCCGCTTCCTGCTCACCACCCGCGCCGGCAGGAGCTTCGACGCCCAGGCGCTGACCGATGACGTCCATGCCATCGAAAGCATGGGCCCCTTCACCAACGTGCGCAGCGAGGTGCAGCGCAACGAGGACGGCTCGGTGACCGTGGTGTTCCGCGTCGTCGAGCTGCCATGGGTGAGCGAAGTCACCTTCGGCACGCTCTCCTACTGGCAGAAGCAGGGCCTCGAGAAGGTCATCCAGACCAAGGCGGGCAACAACCTCAATCAGGCCATCCTCGACAACGACCAGCAGGCGCTGCTGCGCCATTTCCAGGACAAGGGCTACCGCTATGCCCAGGTGGGGGTCGAGAAGAAGGACGACAAGGGCAACATCGCGATCAACTTCACCATCGATCTCGGTCGCGAGATCGAGGTCACCCGGGTGCTGTTCCTCGGTCTTCCCGAGCACCTGTTCCCCAAGCAGCTCACCCAGGGCCTGCTCAACGGCGAAGGCTCGCCCTACCACCAGGAGCTGATGACCTTCGACCAGGAGGCGGTGCGCCGGGCGGCCCAGGACCAGGGCTGGCTCGACGCCGCGCTGTCCGGCACGCACATCGAGAACATGGATTTCGTGCGTCCGCTCGATGAGCGCCAGCGCCATGGCCCGCAGGTGGTCCCGGACGGCGAATTCAACGATTCGGTAGTGGTGGTCTACGAACTGGTGCCGGGCGAGCGCTACTACCTCGGCAGCGTGAGCTTCGTCGGCAACACCAAGGCCACGCAGGTGCAGCTGCGCGAGGCATTCGGCATCGTCGATGGAACGCCCTACAAGCAGGCGGATATCGACAAGGCGATCGAGAAGTCCCGCCGGGTGGTGAGCAACCAGGGCTATGCCCGCGCCCAGCTCGGCGTCGACCGCCATCTCGACCTGATCAAGCACGAGGTCCACCTGGTGCTGCACATGCAGCACGAGGAGGGGGGCAAGTACTACGAGGGAGAGGGCGACATCTACCACGTCAGCCGCGTCGATCTGCGCGGCAACTACCAGACCAAGGATGCGGTGGTGCGCCGCGGGATGCAGCTGAAGCCCGGCGACCTGTGGAACGACGATGCGGTCGACGAATCCAAGCGGCAGATCGAACGCACGGGACTGTTCAAGAACACCTTCGACCATCCGCTGCGCATCACCCCGCAGTTCCCCGATGATCAGCCCGGGCAGGCGAACGTGCGCGCCGACCTCGACGAGGATTCGACCGGCACGCTCAACTTCCAGGTCGGCTACAGCTCGGCCTCGGGCGTCTTCGTGCAGGCGGGCTTCGGCGAGCGCAATGTCGATCTGTGGGGCTTCATCACCAGCCTGTTCGGCGAGGTCTGGGGGCCTGACGGCATCCGCAGCTGGCGAGGCGGCGGGCAGAACGTGAACGTCAGCGTGCTGTGGTCGCGCTACACCACCAGCGGTGGGGTCTCATGGAGCAATCCGCACCTCTTCGACGGTCCGTATGCGATGACCGTCCAGTACGACTACATCGATTCGACCTACCGGCCATGGGAGGAGGTCCGCAACATCCCTTCGGTGACGGTCGGCCGCAACTTCTTCCACAACGACCTCAACATCAGCCTGACCTACGCCTACACCGAGCTGCACGTCGAGAATCCCCAGACCGATGCGCCCAACGACGCCCTCGACGGCTCCGGCAAGTACTTCCTCAACACCTGGACGCTGGGCGAATCCTACGACCGGCTGAACAACCCGCGCATCCCCACCAGGGGCTACCTGGTCAAGGCCACCGAGTCCTTCACCGGCGGCATCATGCCCTCGTCGACCATGTACTGGGAATACAGCCTGAGCGGCGACCAGTTCCAGCCCATCGTCGAGGGCGAGCAGGGCGGCATCACCTATCTGCACACCAGCGCCCATTGGCGGCAGATCCATGGCCTCGATGGCGACGACTACATCCCGTTCTACGCCCGCTATTTCGGCGGCGGCCCCTCGCCTCGCCACCGCGGCTTCGAGCAGGACCACCTCAGCCCGACCGAGTACAACCGCAACGACCAGCTCGCCCTGGTGGGCGGCACCACCGATGCCCTGCTGTCCGAGGAGCTGTCGTTCCCGATCCAGGACTCCAACGAGGGCATCCGCCTTGCGGTGTTCACCGACTACGGCAACGTCTGGGGCGCCGACCAGGTGATCCGCCTGTCCGATATGCGCACCGCCGTGGGCTTCGGCATCCGCTTCCCGATCCAGCTGCCGGTGTCGCTCGATTTCGCCTGGCTGCTTGATGCCAGAAATGGCGAATCGAGCACGCAGATCCAATTCACCCTCGGCCAGGTCCATTTCTAGGCCGTGGCGCCTCCTGCTGCGGTGCAAGCAATCAGTGTCGGCAAATAAGCACGTGACCAGGCGAATCAGCATTCTAGCATGCCGGCCAGTCCGAAGGGAAACCACTATGCGCGTCGCGCTCCTGCTCCTCTCCACCGCGCTCCTGGCGGGCCTCGCAACCAGCCGTGCCGCTGCCGATGAGGCCAAGCCGGCGCCACAGGCGCCGAAGATCGCCGTGGTCCACCTCGATGATGTGATCCGCACGGCCAGGATCTACACCACCCGCATCGAGGCCCTGAAGAAGGAGAAGAACGATGCCGAGAGCCAGCTCAAGCAGATGGACGAGCAGATGCAGCAGCTCGAGAACAGCCTGCAGGCGCTCAGCCAGAACAACGAGCGCTTCCCCAAGCTGAGCGAGGACTACGAGACGCTCAAGGTCAGGCGCAAGATGACCGCGGACCGCGTGCGCGCGGACCTCGATCGGCGGCACGCCGCGCTGCTCAAGAGCTGCTTCGAGATCCTCCACGATCTGCTGGAGAAATACAGCAAGGAGAACGGCATCCTGCTGGTGCACTTGGTGCCGAACTCCGAGCTGCAGACCAGCAACACCTCAGAGATCCAGCTGCAGATGGGCCTCCAGTCGCTGCTTTACTACGATCCGGCGCTCGACATCACCAAGGCGTTCGAAGCCTATGTCGACAGCCATTACTCCCCGCCTGCGGACGTTCCTGCCGTGAGCCCGGCGAGCGCGCCCACCCCCGGCCCGGCGACAGGGAAATGACATGCGCGTGACGGTGCGTGAGGTCGCCCAGCTGGTGGGCGGCACGGTCATAGGCGATGAGCATCAGCCGCTGTCGGGCATCAACAGCCTCACTGAGGCCAAGCCCGGCGACATCAGCTTCCTCGCCAATCCGAAGTACGACACCTATCTGAGCGAGACCAAGGCCACCGCGGTGCTGGTGGCGAGCGCGCAGAAGGCCCCGAACATCATCCAGGTGGTGGTGTCGAATCCCGACTTCGCCTTCGCCCGGGTGGTCGCGACCTATGGCCCCAAGGCCGTCCCGCCGCCGGTGGGCATCCATCCCACCGCGATCATCGGCGATCGCGTGCGCCTTGGCGCCAATCTCGCCATCGGCGCCTATGTGGTGATCGCCGACAATGCGGCGATCGGCGACAACACCATCATCTATCCGCACGTCTACATCGGGCACGAGACGCAGATCGGCACCGACTGCATGATCTATCCGCAGGTGTCGGTGCGCGAGCGCTGCCTGATCGGCAACCGGGTGATCATCCATTCGGGAGTGGTGATCGGCTCCGATGGCTTCGGCTACGCCTCGGTCGAGGGCGTGCACCACAAGATCCCGCAGGTCGGCATCGTGGTCATCGAGGATGATGTCGAGATCGGCGCCAACACCTGCCTCGACCGGGCGCGCTTCGGCAAGACGCGCATCGGCAAGGGCACCAAGATCGATAATCTCGTGCAGATCGCCCACAACGTCGAGACCGGGCACCACTGCATCATCGTCGCCCAGGTGGGTGTTGCGGGCTCGACCAAGCTCGGCAACTACGTCATCCTCTCGGGCCAGGCGGGCATCAGCGGGCACCTCACCATCGGCGACCATGCCATCGTCACCGGCAAGGCAGGGGTGTCGAAGAACATCCCGCCGCGCGCGGTGGTGCGCGGCAGCCCGGCGCAGGAGATCAAGGCCTGCCAGTCTCAGGAAGTGGCCGTGCGCCGGCTGCCGCAGACCCAGCAGACGGTCAAGGAGCTGCTGCTGCGGGTCGCCGAGCTCGAGCGGCGCATCGCGGCGCTGGGGGGCGCCCCCGCCCCCGCCTCCGGTGGAGGAGAGGGAAGCACGCCGTGAGCGCTCAACGCACCATCGCCAGGGAAGCGACGCTGACGGGCATTGGGCTCCATTCCGGCGAGACGGTCAATGTCCGCTTCAAGCCGGCGCAGCCGGATACCGGCATGCGCTTCGTGCGCGTCGATCTGCCTGGACGCCCGGCGATCACCGCCCATCCCTCGCACCTGTGCCAGCGCATGCGGCGCACCGCCCTGGCGATGACGGTGGATGGCATCGATGTCGAGGTGCACACCACCGAGCATTTCCTCGCCGCCTGCACCGGCCTGGGACTGGACAATCTGGTCGTCGAGCTGGATGCGGTGGAGCTCCCGGGCCTCGATGGCTCGGCGGTGGAATTCACCAACTGCCTGCGCGCGGCCGGGATCATCGAGCAGGCGGTGGCGCGCCGCTACTTCGATGTCACCACCCCGGTGTCGGTCTCCGACGGCAAGAGCTCGATCATCGCCCTGCCCTACCGCGATGGCCTGAAGATCACCTACACTCTCGACGACCACGGAGGCGAGCTCGGCGGGGCGCAGGTGGTCGAGATCGAGCTCAACGAGGAGAGCTTCGTCAGCAACATCGCGCCAGCGCGCACCTTCTGCCTGGCCAAGGAGGTCGAGATGCTGCGCAAGCTCGGCCTGGGCAAGGGCGCCACGACGCAGAACACCTGCGTCTACGACGGCAAGCGCATCATCGACAACGAGCTGCGCTTCCCGGACGAGGCGGCACGGCACAAGATCCTGGACCTGATCGGCGACCTGGCGCATGCGACGCGCCGGGTCAACACCCACATCATCGCCGTGCGCACCGGCCATAAGGAGAACATGCAGCTGGTGCAGGAGCTCAACCGCCGCATCGAGCAGGCGGCGCGGCCCAAGGTGGTGTTCGACATCCCCAAGATCCTCTCCCTGCTGCCGCACCGCTACCCGTTCCTGATGGTCGACCGGGTGATCGAGTACGAGCCCGGCAAGGCCATCGTCGGGATCAAGAACGTCACCATCAACGAACCCTACTTCCAGGGGCATTTCCCCACCATGCCGGTGATGCCGGGCGTGCTGCTGCTCGAGGCGATGGCCCAGGTCGGCGCGATCATGCTCATGGATATACCTGAGAATGCCGGCAAGATCCCCTATTTCATGAGCATGGACAAGGTCAAGTTCCGCCGTCCGGTCTATCCCGGCGACCAGCTGCGCATCGAGATCGAAGTCATCCGCCTGCGCCAGCGCATGAGCGCCTGCTGGGCGCGGGTGCTGGTCGAGGAGCAGCTGTGCAGCGAGGCGGAGATCCGCTGCGTGATGATGGATCGCTGAGGGCAGCCGCTCTTGGGCAGGGGCGGAAATGCGCTAGCATGCGGCCATGACGCCCGTGGCCGGCATGCTGCTGGTCGCCAGTCCCCAGCTGAGCGACCCGAATTTCGTCCGTACCGTGGTCTACCTCCTCGATCACGGAGACAACGGCACCCTCGGCTTCGTCCTCAACCGCCCGCTCGAAGTGCCGCTGAGCGAGCTGTGGGGCGAGGTGCCCGAGCAGCTCGCCGGTCTGCGGGTGGCCGCCGAAGGCGGACCGGTGGACCGCCACAAGGGCCTGCTCGTCCACCGCTGCATCGACCTCAGCGGCGCCCAGCTGCTGTCCGAGGGCTTCGCCATCGGCGGCGATCTGGACGCGCTCGCCAAGCGCTTCGCCAGCGGCTGCGACGAGCACGGACCACGGCTGTTCCTCGGCCACAGCGGCTGGGCACCCGGCCAGCTGCTCGCCGAGCTCGAAGAGGGGGCGTGGCTGCTGCGTTCCGGACGTCCGGAGCAGCTGCTCAATCCGCAGCCCGCGCTGGGGTTGTGGCAGCAGCTGGTGGAAGGCCGCGGCGGCGGCACGCCGGACCCGAGCCTCAACTGAAGGCCTAGATCAGGGTGGTCTTGCCGGTCGTCCGCCGCGGAGCCGCGGCAGCGCACAGCGAGATGCCCAGGCCGAGATAGTTGGCCATCAGGCTGGACCCGCCATAGCTGAAGAACGGCAGCGGCACGCCGGTGACCGGCATCAGCCCGGTGGCGACCGCCAGGTTGATCGAGGCCTGGCCGATGAGCAGGCAGGTGTAGCCCACGATCAGCACCCGTCCGCAGGGATCGCGGCAGATCGCCGCGGCGTGCATGCCCGCCCACGCGAAGGCGAGGAACAGCGCCAGGGCGACGCTGCAGCCGATGAAGCCCACCTCCTCGCCGACCACGGCGAAGATCAGGTCGGTATGCTTTTCCGGCAGCCAGCCGAGGCGGTTCTGATCGCCTTCCAGGTAGCCCTTGCCGAGCCAGCGCCCCGAGCCGATCGAACGCACGCTGCGCAAGGTCTGGTAGCTCTCGGTCAGGGCGTACTCCTCGGGATGCAGCCACGCCTCGATGCGCTTGTACTGGTACGAGCGCGCGCCTTCGCGCGGGAGCACGGAGTTCTGCAGGTGCTTGAGCCCCGCCGACTGGCCGGGATCCATCAGCAGGATGACGAACAGGGCAAACAGGCCGCCGAGCGACAGCAGCAGGATGCCGGCGAAGTGGCGCAGGCGCATGCCTGCGGCGATCAGCATGCCGAAGATCATCGGCGGGAAGGTGAGCGAGCTGCCGAGGTCGTTGCGCGCATGCAGGGCGGCGGGCAGGGCCGCGAGCGCGAGGGCGCCTAAGACATGCAGCAGGCGGCCGGGCTGGAAATCGGGGCTCGCCAGCAGGCGGGCGCAGGCGAGCAGGGCGCCCAGCTTGATGAATTCCACCGGCTGCAGGCGCAGCGGCCCGAGGACCACCCAATTGGCCTGCCCCTTGATCACCGGCACCAGCGCGGTGCCGGCCGCGGCGGCCATGAACAGCTCGAGCAGGATGCCGGCGACGAAGATCGGGATGGCCAGGGCGCGCCAGGTGGCGAAGGGCACGTGCAGGGCGCCGATGCAGGCGGCGAGGCTGAACCCCCACCACACCAGCTGCATGCGCGCCTCCTTGCCCAGGCCCAGGCGCTCGCCCGGGTCGTAGCAGGCGCTGATCACGAAGGCCACGCCGAAGGCGGTGAGCAGGGTGGCGATCACCAGCCACCCCCAGGGCACTTCACGCCAGGTGACTGGCTCGATCAGGGCCATGGCGTCGCTGCGCCTGCCGGTGCCGTCGCGGGGGGGCGCATGGCCGCCGCCAGCATGCGCGTTCGGCGCTCCCTGCCCTGGTGGTCGGCGCTCGGCATGACGGGACCCTCAGCGCAGGAGCTTGGCGAAGTCCGCGAAGGCGGGCGGTATGGGGGAGACCGCCTCGATGCGCGCGCCGGTGATGGGGTGGTCGAGGGACAGGACATGGGCATGCAGCATCAGCCGCGGCGCCTTGGGCGGTGGCGGCAGGTCGCGCGCCGGCCGGATGCGCAGGCCGTAGACGCGGTCGCCATACACCGGGCAGCCGATCGCCGCCAGGCTGACGCGGATCTGGTGCGTGCGGCCGGTCTCCAGCCGCACCTCGAGCTCGGCGCCCAGGCGGAGGCGGTGGAGTACGCGGAAATGGGTGATGGTCTGCTTGCCCGGATCGTCGTCGTCGACCAGCGCGCGCCGTCCATCCTGGTCGCGGCCGATGGTCCCGATGATGGTGTCCTCGTCCTTCCGCGGAGCGCGCGTGACCAGGCAACGGTAGGTGCGGCCGGCGGCATGGCTGGCGAACTGCGCCGCGATCAGGCGCTGGGCCTCCCGGCTGAGGGCGAAGCACAGGCAGCCGCTGGTGTCCTTGTCCAGGCGGTGGACGACGCCGATGAAGCGCGGATCCTTGCCCTGCTTGCGGAAGGCCCGCCGCAGCAGCTCCGGCACATGGCCGCGCTCGGGCGGTTCCATGCTGCCCGCCTGGTGCTGGGGCGCGGAGAGCACGCCGAAGGCCTTGTTCACCACCACCAGGCTGCGGTCCTCGTAGACGATGGTGAAGGGCTTCTCCGCGGGCGGGATGGCATCGTGGATGCGGGCGCGCAGCGGCGCCTTGATGCCGTGGCGCAGGTCGCACTCGATGCGTGCCGTGCCCGCGGGCAGCGCCTGCTTGGGCTGCAGCACCACCGCGCCATCGACGCGGACCAGTCCGGCGGTGACCGCCTGGCGGGCGAGGTGCCGTGACAGGCCCGGCAGGGCGGTGCTGAGCGCGGCGAACAGCGACTCGCCAGGGGCGGCCAGGGAGAGGCGGTGCAGCGTATAGAGTTCGGGCATAGGCGGCGCCCAGCCTCGCAGCGATCGTCGCGGAGTCCAGGCGGATGACCGCGGCTGTGGCTGGCGGACGAGAGGCTTGGGCTAGAGCCGCGGCAATTCCGGCAGATTGCCGGACTTGTCCTGCGCTCCCTCGTCGTCGTCGAAGCTCTCGACCTTCAGGGTCTGGGTCGGGCGCTTGATGCCGGCCGAAGACGAGGTGGTGCCGCGTTCGTGGCGTTCGCTCGGCGGCATCTCCTGATCCTCGTCGAGCACCACCAGCAGGCCGCTGCGCTGGTTCTCATTCGCCGAATCGCCCCCCGACTGCCCCATGTCGTCATCGGGCAGCGCGGCATCCAGCGCGGCATCCATGTTGGCGATCGGCGATGCCGAAGGCGGGGTGAAGATGGGCGGCGGCGGCGCGATCGGAGGGGCGCTGAAGGCCATCGGCGGCGGCGTGCGCAGCTGCATGGGTACCTGCAGCGGCTCGGGCGGCTGGATGATCTGATTGGAGGCGGGGGTATTCGAGGTGATCACCGGTGCATGGGCCGCCGGCGACGGCACCGCAGGCTTGGAGGCGGCGCTGCCGTCCCGGCTCTGGCGCGGCTGCCAGCCGTGGCTGTTGGCGCCGCCGAGGCCGGTCTGGGGGAAGGTCAGGATGTGCGCCGCCAGGCCCAGGGCGATGGTGAGCGACGGCCCATTGGCATCCAGGCTGTGGACATCGTAGTGGCTGGGAACCAGGTCCATCCCGGCGAGCGGATCGAGGACGTGCACCGGCCGTCCGAGGATATTGCCGAGGATGTCGGCGATGCCGGGCAGCTGGCTCGAGCCGCCGGTGAGCACCACCTGGTTGACCTGGGCCTCGAACTGGCCCTCCACGTAGTCGAAGCTCAGGCGGATCTCGTTCGCGAGGTCTTCGAAGGCGGGCATCGCGGCATCAATCAGAGCCTCGAGCGCCTCGCCGGGCGCCGATTTGATGCGTTCGACGTTCTCGGCCGGCTCGTTGAAGGTGCGCACGATGGCGTCGGTGATCTCATTCCCGGCGAGATAGACCTCGCGGGTGAACAGCAGGCGCGTTCCCTGGATGATGGCGATGTTGCTCTTGCTCGCGCCGACATCGATCAGGGCGGTGGCGGTCTTGCTCTCGGGATCATTGGCCAGGCCCGGCCCGAGCAGCTCGTAGGCGTTGGCCAGCGCGAAGACATCGACATCGATGATCTCGGGCGTCATCCCGGCATTGCGCAGCTGGGAGATGTGATCCTCGACGAACCCCCGCCGCACCGCCACCAGCAGCACCTGCATGGCGGTCGCCTTATCCTCCGTCCGGTCGGGCAGGGGCTGGCAGTCGATGATGACCTCATCGCTGCCGAAGGGGATGTACTTGTCCGCCTCGTAGGAGATGTGGGCCTTGAGCTCGTTGGCGGCCAGGCGCGGAGTCTCGACCTGGCGTACGATCACCGAACGGCCGGAGACGCTCGAGACCACGCGGCGCGAACGCACCCCCAGCTGCTCGAGCACCCGACGGATGACCTCCACCGGCTCCTGGGTGCCGATGCGCTCCTGGGCATAGCCCTGGAGGGTGAGGCGATCGCCGTGGGGCAGCAGGGCGACGGCCTTGACGGCATAGGACCCGACATCGAGACCGATCACGGTTTTGGTAGCGCGGAACATCGAGCCCTCCCTGCCGTGCCTCAGGCACGAGACACGCAACCACTCTAGTGGATCGCCACCTGGGCGCAAATGCAAGTCCAACAGGAGGCAATGCCGCCCGTGCCAGGGTACACGCGGCCATCGGCAGCGACCGGCCGCCTCAGCGGCTGAGCTGGCGCATGATCCAGGTCAAGTGGTGGTGCTGGATGACCGGTTGGGTCAGGGCGTTGAGCGTCAGGGTGAAGCGCAGGTCGCCCTGCCTGGTGCCGGGCAGGCCCTGGGCCATCACCACCGACCCGCCCCCGGTCAGGTCGCTGAGGGAGGCGGTCAGCGGGGTCGGATCAGCCATCAGGATGCCATCCAGATGGGTGGTCCCGGCCGGCAGGCCGAGGCTGTACTGCGATCCCTGCCAGCGGCGCTCGATCGTCCCCGGGAGCGGGCCGCCAAGGGTGATCTGCTGCGGCGCAACCGTACCTGATGGGAGTGCCAGTAGGTCGCTCCACAGACGCGACAAGCTGTCAGAACCATACGCTACAGCACTACTTGCGGCGAGAGGCGGAGCCTCTCCATCGTCCCGCGCCGGGTAGCGCTGATTGATGCGCTTGACCACCTCCTCGCCACCCCGCACCGCGCTCACCGCCCCACTCCGCGGATCGACCACCACCGTCAGCAGGGCGCCGTCGAGCGCGAGCAGGTGACCGAGCAGCAGGTCTTCATGGCCGTTGCGGTCGACTGGCTGGCTGCTGTCAACCGCATGGCTGCCGCCGGGACCGCTCTGGGTGGCAAGGACATGCAGGATGACGATGCTCAGTTCGCAGCGCTCGCTGGTCACCACCACCGGGGTGAGGGAGAAGCGCCAGCTCACCGAGCTGGAGTAGCTGAGCGTATCGCCGGCACTCTGCCAATCGACCACCTGGTTGAGGTCGTAGGCGTAGAGCTGGACGTGATCCTTGACGAATTGGTATCCGGCCTGCGGGGCATCGGCGGCCCAGGCGCCAGCGCCCAGCACCAGCAGGGCGGCCAGCTGCCGGGCAAGCGGGCATGCGCACAGCGGGCTCAATTCCGCCTCCGGACGACGAAGCCCGCCAGCTCGACCAGGGCGTCGGCGTGCGGGGAGTCGCCGGCAAGCGCGAGCAGGGCCTGGTCCAGATGAGCCGTCGCCTGGCGATGCGCCGCCTCCAGGCCATAGACGGCGACATAGGTGAGCTTCCCCTGCGCGGCGTCCTTGCCGGCGGTCTTGCCGAGGTCGTGCGAGGTGGCGGTCTGGTCGAGGATGTCATCGGCGATCTGGAAGGCCAAGCCGATGGCCTCGCCGAAGGCGCCCAGCCGCTCGCGCGTGGCCTCATCGCACCCTGCGGCCATGGCGCCGAGCTGGCAGGAGGCGCTGATGAGCGCGGCGGTCTTGCGCCGATGGATGCGCTCGAGGGCGGCGATCAGGGCGGCGTCCTGGTGCAGCGGGGTCGCCGGGTCGGCGAGGCGCCGCTGCCAGTGCGCGGTGGCATCGCAGTCATCCTGCTGGCCCCCGACCACCCCCAGGCTCCCGGCGGCGGCGCTGAGCACCAGCACCGCCTGCAGGCCGACCAGGGCTGCGGTACCGAAGGCCAGGCACTGGAGGGCGTCGCCGGCGAGGATGGCGGTGGCCTCGTCGAAGGCCCTGTGGCAGGTCGGTCGGCCGCGCCGCAGATCGTCATCGTCCATGGCCGGGAGATCGTCATGGATCAGGGTATAGGTATGCAGCAGCTCGACGCTGGCCATCGCCGCCAGCAGGCGCTCGTGGTCGCCAGGCGAGCCCGCGGGGCGGCTTCTGGCGGACTGGACCATGCGAAAGGCCGAGAGCGCCAGGGCAGGGCGCAGGCGTTTGCCGCCCGCGAAGACGCTGTAGCGCATCGCCCGGTGCAAGCGCACGGGCTCGACGGTCTCGCCTGGCAGGAAGCGTTCCAGGGCGGTCTCGGTGATGCCAGCGGCCTCGTCCAGCAGGCTGGTGGCGCGGTCGGGGGCCGGACGGGCAGGGGCGGGCATGACGCCACGTTGGCCGGCTGGGGCGGTGCGGCAAGAGCGGGTTTGCACGGTCCGGAGCCGCTGGCGGGGGAGAGGGATGCTCCCAGGAGGTGATTGCAGAAAGTCGCGTGCGGGTACGATTCAGCACGCCTCACCGCCGGAGTTCCCGCATGGCATCTGACCCATCCTCTGCCTCGAGCCAACCAGCCAGCCAAGGCGGAGGGCAGCCGGTCGATCCCCTTGCCGGAAGCCACACCAGCAGCGACTACGGCGTCGATCAGATCCAGGTCCTGGAAGGCATGGAGGCGGTGCGCAAGCGGCCGGGGATGTACATCGGCGACCCGGGTTCGACCGGTCTGTACCAATGCGTCTGGGAGGTGGTCGACAACTCCATCGATGAGGCGCTCGCGGGCCATTGCAGCGAGATCCATGTCATCATCCACGTCGACAACAGTCTGAGCGTCAGCGACAACGGCCGCGGCATCCCGGTGGCCCCGCATCCCTCATCGGGCAAGTCGACCCTCGAGGTGGCGCTGACGGTGCTGCACGCCGGAGGCAAGTTCGGCTCCGGAGCCTACAGGAAATCTGGCGGCCTGCACGGCGTTGGCGTCAGCTGCGTCAATGCCGTCAGCATCTGGCTGGTGGCCGAGGTCAAGCGCGAGGGCCAGCATCACCGCATGCGCTTCGAGCGCGGCACCGCCGTAACCGCTCTCCAGTCGATCGCGGTGACGACCGAGCGCGGCACCGCCATCCACTTCAAGCCCGATCCGGAGGTGTTCGGCGAGAACACCATCTTCGACTTCAAGGTCATCGCCGCCCGGCTGCGTGAACTCGCCTTCCTCAACAGCGGCGTGCGCATCAACCTGCAGGATCTGCGCGAAGAGGGCAAGGCGGAGATGTTCTACTCCACCGACGGCCTGGCGGCCTTCGTGCGCTACCTCAACCAGGGCAAGGAGGCGCTGCACCAGGTCATCCATTTCCGCAAGACCACCAGCGAAGGCCACGAAGTCGAGCTGGCGATGCAGTTCAATGACAGCTACGACGAGCACATCATCTGCTTCGCGAACAACATCCGCAATCGCGACGGCGGCACCCATCTCGAGGGCTTCAAGACCGCGCTGACCCGCGAATTCAACGCCTATGCCAAGAACGCCAACCTGATCAAGGGCGAGAAGCCGCCATCCGGTGAGGATCTGCGCGAAGGCGTGTGCGCGATCGTCTCGGTCAAGCTGATGGACCCCAAGTTCAGCGGCCAGACCAAGGACAAGCTGATCAACATCGAGATCAGCGGCATCGTGCAGAACCTGCTCGGCGCGGCGCTCAAGGACTACTGCGAAGAGAACCCCAAGATCGCCAAGTCGCTCATCCTCAAGGCCTGCGCGGCGATGGAGGCGCGCGAGGCGGCACGCAAGGCGCGGGAGCTGGCGCGCAAGAACCGCAAATCCATGCTCAACAACGCCGGCATGCCCGACAAGCTGCGCGACTGCCAGAGCAGAAACGTGCACGAGACGGAGATCTTCCTGGTCGAAGGCGATTCCGCCGGCGGCTCGGCCAAGCGCGGCAGCGATGCGCGCATCCAGGCCATCCTCCCGCTCAAGGGCAAGATCATCAACGTCGAGAAGGCGCGCATCGACAAGGTGATCGGGCACTCCGAGATCTCGGCGATGATCCAGGCGCTCGGCACCGGGATCGGCGAGGAGTTCAATCTCGAAGGCCTGCGCTACGGCAAAATCGTCATCATGACCGACGCCGACGTCGACGGCTCGCACATCCGCACCCTGCTTCTGACCTTCTTCTTCCGGCAGATGCACCGGCTGATCGAGAACGGCAACATCTTCGTCGCCCAGCCGCCGCTCTACAAGGTCACCCGGGGCAAGAGCAGCGAATACATCTACAATGAGAAGCTGCTCAATGCCGAGGTGCTGCGCCTCGGCCTCGAGGGCGCCACGCTCATCGACGTGTCATCCGGCCGCGAGCGCGAGATCAAGGGTGCGAACCTGACCGCGGTGCTCGAGGTCCTCCAGGAGTTCGACGAGCACGAGCACGTGCTCTCGCTCAAGGGGCTGACCATCGAGGAGTTCCTCAGCCTGCGCGATGGCAGCGGCCGGCTGCCGCTCTTCCGAGCCCGTGTCGGCGAAGCTGTACGCTATCTCTACAGCGAGGCCGAGCTCGATGTCCTGCTGGGACGCGATGCCGGCGGCGCCCGGCGCCCGGTCGAGGAGCCGCCCGCAGAGGTGGCGGTCGGCGGCGAGGTGCCGATCCTGCCCGAGATCATCGAGTTCAGCGAAGGCGAGGCGCTCGAGCGCAGCCTGGACCGCCTGCGCATCCACGGCTTCAACCCGGAGTTCATCATCGACGGCCCGGGGCGCCTCAGCCCTTTCAGGGTGGTGGATGTCAAGGAGGACGTGGCCTGCACCCACCTGCGCGCCGTGGTCCCCATCATCAAGCGCTTCGGACAGCGCGGCCTGGACATCCAGCGCTACAAGGGTCTCGGCGAGATGAACCCCGATCAGCTGTGGGAGACCACCATGGACCCGAGCCGCCGCGCCCTCCTGCGCGTCACCCTGAGCGACGCCATCGAGGCCGAGCGCATGTTCGCCACCCTGATGGGCAACGATGTGAGCATCCGCCGGGATTTCATCGAGCGCTACGCGCTGTCGGTGGCCAAGCGCATCGACGTCTAGCGTGCCGGTTCAGCGGATCCAGCCGCCGCCCAGGCACAGGGCATCGCCCAGGTCGTAGGCGACGCACGCCTGGCCCCGGCTCGGCCGCTGCTGCGGCTCATGGAAGCGTACCCGCGCACCCAGCTCCGGCCCATCCGGATCTGGGAGGATGGTCGCGCCCACCGGCTTGGCCCGGTAGCGTGGCCGGACCAAGCAGGCGAGACCCTCGCTCGGCAGCGCACCCAGGTGCCAGGTGCAGTCGCGCAGGGCGACCTCCTGCACCAGCAGTGCCGCCCTTCCGCCCAGCACCACGGTGTTGGACGCGGTGTCGAGCGCGACGACGTACAGCGGCTCATGCCAGGCGATGCCCAGGCCCTTGCGCTGGCCGACGGTGAAGGCGGCCAGGCCCTGGTGCTCGCCCAGCAGGCGACCGTCCTGAAGGCGGATCGGACCTGGGACGAAGGCCTCGGGTATCTCCTCGCGCAGGAAGCGCGTCACCCCGCCCTTGCCGACGAAGCAGATATCCTGGCTCTCGCGCTTGTCTGCCGTGACCAGGCCGCGGCGGCGCGATTCGTCGCGCACCTGCTCCTTGGTCAGGGCGCCGACCGGGAACAGCGCATGGGCGAGCTGCTCCTGGGTGAGGCTGAAGAGGAAGTAGGTCTGGTCCTTGGTGCGATCCGCCGAGACGGCGAGCACCAGGCGGTCGAAGGCCTGTACGATGCGGGCATAATGGCCGGTCGCGACCTGGGCGGCGCCCAGCCGACGGGCATGGTCCCAGAGCGCACCGAACTTGATCGATTCGTTGCAACGGACGCAGGGATTGGGCGTCTCCCCCTGCTCGTAGCCGGCGATGAAGCCGTCGACGACGTGCCGCCGGAACTCCTGCTCCATATCGACCACGTAATGCTTCACGCCCGCTGAGAGCGCGACGCTGCGGGCATCTATGGTCTCGCTGGGAGAGCAGCAGGCATCGTCGCGCGTGAAGCCGCCATCCAGATCGGCGCACGGCCAGAGCTTCATGGTCACACCGACGACCTCATGCCCCTGCTCCTTGAGCAGGGATGCCGAGAGGCTTGAATCCACCCCTCCGCTCATGCCGACGACGATGCGTGCCATGTGCGGACGCTAGCGACGGGAGCCGCGCGCGGAACGGGCAACGCGCTGCGGTCTACTTGTCCGTGGGCGCGGGCGGTGCCGCGGGCGCCGCCGGTGCAGCGGCATCGGGCGCGGGCGGTGCTGTGGGCGCCGCTGGCGCCGCTGGCGCTGCGGCATCAGGTGCGGCGGCCGGAGCCGCAGCTGGCGGTGTCGCCGGCGCCGCGGGCGCCGCCGCATCGGGCGTCGCGGGCGCGGCGGGCGCGGCGGGTACCGCTGGCGCTGCGGCATCAGGTGCGGCGGCCGGAGCCGCAGCTGGCGGTGTCGCCGGCGCGGCTGGTGCCGGGGTGGCCGCGGGTGCTGGTGCTGGTTCGGGGGCGGCCGGAGCGGCTGCCGGAGCCGGAGCAGCCGGCGCCGCTGGCGCGGCAGGGGCAGCCACCGTCCCTGCGGCGGGCGCGGGTTTGGCGGCTGGGCCGGCAATGGCGGCAGAGACCTTGTTGAGGGTGGCGCTGGTGACCGTGCCACGCAGACGAAGCAGCTCGGCGGCGCGATACAGATCGGAGAAGGAGTTGTCGATGTGCCATTGCTCGGCGTAGTTGCGGTATGCGAGGTCCTTGTCGATCGTCGTCAGCTGGGCGAGGTACTGCTTGATCTGCGCCTCATCCGCCCCGCCGGTCTGTACCGGCGCGCCGGCCTTGTCGGTGGAGATGACGACCGGCTCCGGGGCATTGCTGAGGACGCGGCTCTCGACGTCGGCGAGGAAGCTATGGATCTGCAGGTAGAGCGTCTTCACCCGGCTCTGGGCATAATAGGGCACCTGGTTGGGGGTGCCGTAGGCCGGGATCGTCCGGTCGATCAGGTAGGTTTCCCGATCTCCGGGAGCCGGGGGGGCTGATGGCGTCGGCTGGACCCGCGGCAGCGATGACGGTGCGCCGGCAGCCATCTGCTGTTCGTTGGCAGGCCCCTGGGCGGCCGATGGGGGAGGCGTGGCAGGGCCGGAGGCCGTCTGGCCGCAACCGACGAGCAGGAGGGGGACCAGCAGGGCGAGCACAGGGCGCGAAGTCATACAGCCGCACTCCGGGGTGAAGGCCGAGCCAAGGCTCGGGCCTCGGATTGGAGGTCGTGGGGAACCTGACGCAAGCTGGCCCAAGCACTTGCAGCGGGGGTGTTGCAAACACGCGGGAGGTGGGGTGGTTGCGTGATCGGTCCTGCGGCCGATGGTGCTTTGATGAGCGCCTGGCAGCACGCCGTGACCCTGCTGACCGGTGCCCTGCTGCCGGTCATCGCCCTGGTGGCCCTGGGCTTGGCGGTGCGGCGCGGGGGGATGGTCAGCGAGGCGGGCGTCGACGACCTCAACCGCCTGGTCTACTGGATCGCCCTGCCAGCCCAGCTGTTCCTGGTCATCTCGCGCTGCTCGCTGGTGCACGATGTCCCCGGCCGGGGCCTCCTGACGACCTTGTCGGGCTATGCCATCGGTCTGCTGCTCGCCTGGTGGGCCACCGCCCGCCTGGCGCCGGCGGCCCGTGGCAGCGTGGTCAGCGGGGTGGCCAGGCCGAATGCGGCCTTCATCGGCCTGCCGGTGATCCAGCTGGTGGCCGGCACCCTGCCGGCAGCCGAGGCCCAGCCGCTGCTCACCGCCTATCATGTCCTGCTCGGGATCATGGTGGCCTGCTTCAACATCGGCGCCGTGGCGGCCTTCCTCCTGCCCCACCAGGGCATCACCGGCTCCGGCCTGCGCCGCACGCTGCACGAGCTGCCGAGGAATCCCCTGATCCTGGCCAGCGTCGGGGGGCTGGTCGCCAGCCTGATCCGGCCCGGTCTGCTGAGCGGCACCATGGTGGAGCCGGCGTTGTCGCTGGTAGCCGACCTCGCCATTCCCCTGGCCCTGCTGTTGACCGGCATGCAGCTCGACCTCGCCCGTCTGCGCCAGGATCCGACCATCCTGGTCCTGGGCGCGCTCGGCAAGCTGGTCGTCGTCCCGGCGGTGACCTGGGCCATCGGGCTGGCATTGGGGCTCGACCATGGCGTGCTGGTGGCCGCCGTGGTGATGATGGCATGTCCGGTGGCAATGGCATCGACACCCATGGCGCGCATGCTAGGTGGCGATCCCGAATTGATGGCGGCTTCGATAGTCGCGTCCACTATCTGTGCCCCGGTGACGCTCATGGCGTGGCTGTTCGTATTGCTCTAAGCCATTGCTGCACCAGCTGCTGCATCGTCGAGATACCACAGGCAGCGAGCGCTCGGCAGGAGGCTGACGGGCACATGCGGGTCAGGTCCAAGGCGCGCCTGCCTGGCCACGCGCCCCTTCTGCGCCCCGAGGGCGAGTATCGCCAGCTGTCCGGCGCGATGCAGCACCGTCAGCCCCAAGGTCAGTCGACGGGCCGGGGGCTTGGGGCTGTCGAACACCGGGAACACCTCGGCCAGTTCGCGCAGGGCGGGATGGTCGGGGAACAGGCTGGCGACGTGGCCGTCCTCGCCGATGCCCACCAGGCAGGCGTCGAGCGGGCCGCCGGCGCTGGCAGCATGGAGAGTCTCGGCATAGCGGGCGGCGGCGAGCTGCAGGTCGGGCAATTCGGCCGGCATGGGGTGGACGAAAGCCGGCAGCGGACCACCGTCCTGCCAGGCGCGCAGCGTCGCGGCGTCATTGCGATCCGGATGGTCACAGGGCACCGCCCGTTCATCGAGCCACAGCAGGTGTAGCCGGTCGCGCAGGAAAGGCTCGCACAGGCCGGCCAGCGTGGTGAGGACGGCCCCGGGCGACCGTCCACCTGGAATGGCAAGCGTCGCCCGGCCTCGGGCGGCGGCGGCCCGATCGAGGCATTCGTGGAGGGCCTCGGCGACGGTCGAGGGACTGTAAGGCAGCATGCGCGCAGGATGGTCGACCAGTCGGGTGGGCAAGCGCCGCACCCGATGAGGCATGGGCCCATAGCAACCCATGCAGCATCCCGTGGCTCCCGTTGACGGCCCAGGAAGCGTCCAGGTAGCGCTCAAAGCCACACTTTTCTCTTCTTGCGGAACCGATTCCGGTGTTAGCATGGGACTCCACATGATTTTGGCGGGCGTTCCGGCAGGGGGTCACTCCCCACGTCGTTCAACCCGGACTCCTGACATCCACGCGTGCGAGATGGGAATGGCCATGTCTACGACAGCCTCAGAAGCCACGGCAGTGAACCGGGCAAATGGCCAGGTGACGCTCACCCTCAGCCGACCCCTGCCTGGCTGTAAGCGGACCAGGAGCCTGATCATCGATGGCGCGACGGGCATCCGTCCGGAAGCCCTGCATGAAGTCGATTCCATCCAGCGTGCGCTCGGGCAGATCCGCGGCATCCATCCACCGCCGGTGATGGTGATCGATGGCCAGCAGTATCCGTGCGTCATCGAGGGCAGTCCGCGCTCCCCGCGCCTGATGATGGAGGACAAGGGCGAGAAGGTGCGCCTCTACCTCGAGGTTGGTGGCGCGGCGGTGGCGAATGTCTGGTCTATCCCCGGTCCGCACATCGTCTTCCGCGGCCGCGTGATCCCCCTGGAGTGGACGGGTCCCGCCGAGCATCTCGACCCGCTCATGCATGGTCCGGTGATGGTGCCCAAGGAATGGCTGGTCAAGGACCCCTGGCGCTCCGTGCTCGCGCACGCCGGCCAGGTGCCCCCGCAGGCGGACCGCGCCAAGCAGGTGCGCGGCCGGCCGCAGCCGATCCTGGAGATGTACGAGGTCGACTCCCGGCTGTGCGGCAACGTGCGCTTCAAATACCACGACGAGCTCCCCGAGATCGACCCCTTGGAGCGCATCGGCCTGATCGTCGCCGAAGCCAAGGATGGCACGGTGCTGAAGTGCGAGCGTGATCGCGACCTCGAGCTGCAGCGCTGCAATGAATTCATCAAGCGCGGCGCCCTGGTGCAGCGGCGTGGCGCCTTCGGCTTCGTCGCCGATGGCGATGCCGCCGACCGCTTCCTCGCCCAGGTCATCCCCAACCTCCAGGGTTGGGAGATCCGCGGCCAGGATCGCCTGCATCGCGGGCGTCCGCCCGCCGACATCACCACCGCCGCCAAAGTGGTGGCGCACGATGACTACCTCGAGCTCGAGATCGAGGCCCAGGTCGAAGGCCGGCACGTGCCGATCAAGGAGCTGCTCAAGAATGCGGCGCGCGGCCAGAACGTCATGGTGTTCAAGGACGGCCTGCGGGCGCGCATCAACGACGAATGGCTCAATCGCTACCGCACGCTTGCCGAGTTCGGCGGCCTGAAGGAGCACAACGGCAAGGTGCGGGTGCCCCGCCATGCCGCGGCGATGGCGGTCAGCCTGGCCGAATCGGGCGGCAAGATGGAGCTCGACGAGGCCACCCTGGACCTCGCCAGCCTGGCCAAGGGCGGGGCATCGATCCCGCACGTCGAGCTGCCGGCCGGCCTCAACGCGACCTTGCGCGAATACCAGCACGCCGGCTTCAACTGGATGGTATTTCTCTCCAATCGCGGGCTCGGCGGCGTGCTCGCCGATGACATGGGCCTGGGCAAGACCGTGCAATCGCTGTGCTTCATCCTGCACCGCCATCGCGAGGACGTCGGCGTCCATCTGGTCGTCGCCCCGCGTTCGGTGGTCGACAACTGGGTCGACGAGTGCAAGAAGTTCGTCCCCGACATGCCGGTGCATACCCACCTCGGCCTCGATCGCGTCAAGACGCCCGAGAAGCTGCCGAAGAGGGGCCTGCTGCTGACCAGCTACAATATCCTGCAGCGCGACATCAAGCTGCTCTCGTCGATCGAGTACAGCACGGTGATCCTCGACGAGGCGCATGTCATCCGCAATCCCGAGGCCAAGACCACCCGCGCGGCGCTCAAGCTCACCGCGCGCCGGCGCATGTGCCTGTCGGGCACCCCGGTGCAGAACTGCGCCGAGGACCTGTGGCCGATCTTCCATTACCTGATGCCCGGATTCCTCGGGCGGCGCAAGACCCTCAAGGAGACGCTGCAGGATGATCCGGATGCCATCCATCGCCTGCGCGACCGCGTAGCGCCCTTCGTGCTGCGGCGCATCAAGAGCGAAGTGGCGACCGAGCTGCCGCCCAAGACCGAGATCCTGCTGCATGCGCAGATGTCCGATGAGCAGCAGCAGTTCTACCGCGAACTGCTCGAGAAGGAGCGGGTCGGGGTCATGGACCTGCTGGGCTCCAAGGGCCTGGAGCGCTCTCGCGTCTCGATCCTCGCCGCCATCACCCGTCTGCGCCAGGCCGCCTGCGCTCCGACCCTGGTCGGCGCGCCGCACGTGGACAGCGCCAAGGTCGAGCTGTTCCTCGACCTGGTCGACGAACTGATCAGCGAAGGCCACCGCGCCCTGGTGTTCTCCTCCTTCACCAAATTCCTGGCCGTCATCCAGGAGAAGCTCGAGCAGCGCAATTACACCTACCAGTACCTCGATGGGCGTACGCGCGACCGCGCGGCCAAGGTCAAGGCCTTCCAGAAGGGGAACGACCCCCTATTCCTCATCTCCCTGAAGGCCGGCGGCGTCGGACTGAACCTCACCGCCGCCGACTACGTGATCATCCTCGATCCCTGGTGGAATCCGGCGGCCGAGGACCAGGCCGCGGACCGCGCCTACCGCATCGGCCAGGACAAGCCGGTGATGGTCTACCGCATCGTCACGGTGGACTCGATCGAGGAACGGGTGTTGCGACTGCAGGAGGAGAAGCGCCGCTTGGTCGGCGACCTCGCCCTCGAAGGCCTGGCCCGTGCACTGGAGGCCGGCGACGTCGAACGGCTCTTCGAAGTGGCCGCAAGCGTCGGTTCCTGAACGCGGCATCCGTCACCGTCTGACTCCCCGTCTTTGCCTGACAAAACCTGTCACCGGTCTTCCATTTTCTGTCAGTATCCCCTGTCCGGGATGCGCTGATCGGGGTGAGTATTCGACCCATGACTGGCATTTCGGACCAATAACGGGCCTGAATGATTGCATGGAGTGGGGTCCTGCGGGCAGCGGTGTTCGGCATGGGAGCCGCTTATACGTAGCTGTCACCCATCAGCAGACCATCACCGCCATCCCCCAGCCCTCAACCCCATCCATCCAGGAGCACATCATGCGTAAAGGCTTTACCCTCATTGAGCTGATGATCGTCATCGCGATCATCGCCATCATCGCGGCCATCGCGATTCCCAATCTGCTGGAGAGCCGCATCAGCTCCAACGAAGCCGCAGCTGCGGCTACGCTGAAGTCAGGCGTCTTCCCGGCCGAAGTCCAGTTCCAGGCTGGCAGCTTTGTCGACAACGGCAGTCCGACCGCACCCGGCACGCCTGACGGCATCGGCGACTACGCGGTTCTGTACACCGCCATGGCCGGTGCGGTCGGTGCGACGGCAAGCGGCCTGCCGGTGGTCCCCCTGTCATTTCTGCCGAGCACGTGGGACTCGGCCCAGCCCACCGTCAACAGCTACCTCTTCAACCTAGGCGCCAACTACGAGATGGGCTTCTGCTCTGCCTGCTACCCGATGGATCAGGCTTCGGGCGTCGGTCGCCGCTGCTTCGCGGTCAACGGCAGTGGTACCGTCTATTGCACCGCTGCTGCGACCACCAATCCGTTGACCCTGCTGGGAGCCGGTACGACTCCGACGCTGCCGTTCGGCGTCGCCTACACGACCCCGTTGGTCACTTCGTGGTCGGTCTATCGCCGCTAATCCTCAGGGTACCTCAGGTCTCCGCAGCCATCCCCGTGTCGCATGACACGGGGATGGCCTGTTGTTGGGGCTGCTCGCTCTGCCCGGCACACACCTCGCAGAGCATCACGGCGGTCAGGCGTTTCCGACGCCGATGATACGCATGAGCACGTCCTTCATGCAGCCGCCACGCTCTGCCCGTCCGGAAGATCACCAGCACCATGGCCTGACGCTGCCGGCGACTTCCCTCACCATGTACCGGGAGCACGTGCGGCCTCCGCTGTCAGCCGCCGACATGCCTTTGCACCACGCCGCGCTGTCTGGACGATGGGCAAGCGGGCATGGCCAGCGCCGACCTGCCATGCCGACCTGACTGTGGCCATTGGCAGGCGCCTTCACCAACCGTCGCATGCGGAGCAGGTCCGTCGATGATGCAGGCAGAGATCACCCCCTCCGCTGAGGCTCCGTCCGTCTCCGGACGATGCGGCCTGCCGGCCTGGAAAGCCGCGATCCTCTGCCTGCCGAGCTGCCTGCTGCTGCTGGTCGTGGTGCTGTACACCATCTCCTCTCTCACCGGGCGCATGGTGCTGGTCGAAGGATCGATCAGTGCCCTGCTGCTGCTGCCGTGCCTCTGGCTGGTGGTGCAGCCGCAGGTCCAGGTGAGCGATGGCGTGGCATCCTGGTTCGTCGCCGGGGTCCTGGCCCTGGAGCTGTGGATGGTGGGAATGCAGCTGCTGCTCCCGGAGGCATTGCCGGCGGGATGGTGGTGCGTGATGGTGCGCGCTGCCGGCCTGAGCACGCTGGTGCTGATGGTGGGCAGCCACCTGGATGCGCGCGCCCTGGTGCGCGCCTGCGGCGCTGCCGCCGCCTGCGCCGTGATGGTCTGCGCCTGCCTCAACGCCCACTATGGGCTGCTCCAGCCGCTGTGCACCGACAGCTTCGGCTTCGGCCACGTCAACATCCTGACGAATACCGCCGGGCCATCGCTGTTCGCCTGGACGGTGCTCACCGTGCTCGACTGGCGCGCCGGGCAGCGGCCCAGACCGGTCGATCTGGCGCTGCTGCTGGCCGGCCTGGCCGCCCTGGGGGCGATCACCATCACCACCCAGCGGCGCGGGGTGCTGCTCGCCGCTGGTGGTGCCGCGGCGTGGCTGTCGATCATCTGGCTGTGGCGCGTCCGACGTCCGCTGGCCATCGCTGCGCTGGCGGCCATCGGCATGGCGCTGGCGCTGGGCGCGGTGCACCTGCTCACCGGTGGCACCCCGGGGCTGCGCGCGGAGCGTCTCAACCTCTACCGCTCCGGGATGGAGGGTGTCGTCGCCGGCCTGCCCTGGGGCTTCGGCTACTATGGTGCGCTGCACCTGCAGACCGTCGCCGGCGAGGCCTGCCGCCATACCATCGCCACCGGCGGCTACGGCGACGATATCCACAACCAGTTCATCGAGGCCGCCCTCGATGGCGGCGTGGTGGCGATGGCGCTGCTGCTGGGACTGATCGCGCTGATCGCCCGGCGCCTGCTGGCGATCAAGGACCCGGCGCTGCGGCCGGCCCTGCAGGCGCTGGGAGTGGCGATCCTGATGCATATGATCACCGACAACGTCTATGGCACGGAGGTCGGCGTGATGTGGCTGAGCGTCGCTCTCGGGACGATGCTCACGGCGAGCTGCCAGCCGATGGGGCTGCCGGCGCTGCGCTGGCTGCCGCCTCTGCGTTACCTGGCCTGGCCGCTGGCCGTGGTAGCGGCTGCGGGGGCTGCGATCAACCTGCGTCCAGCCCTGCTCAGCGAGGCTGCCGGAGCGCAGAGCAGCTACCGCTGCCTGGAGCACGTGCTCGCTCCGCAGTCGGTATGGCTGTACACCGAGCGGATCGTGCAGTCGGACGATCCCTGGGCGGACCGCGCACGCCGTCTCGAGGCGCTGGCCATGAGCGTGCACACCACGGGCTGGACGCTGCGCATGGCAGCATACCAGATCGAGTTCGCCAGCCAGGAGGGCAATCCTGAGAAGACCGTCGCCGCCATCCTGCGCGTGCTCGCGCTCAACCCCTTCTTCAAGGAGATCTACCAGCAGCTCGCCACCGTGCTCGCCGCCCACCCTGCATGCATCCGCCTGGTGCCGGATGCGGTGCGCCTCCGCCTCGCCTACCTGGAAGGCGAGGCGCATCTGCCGCGGCCCGATCTGCATCACCGTGCCCTGGGCATCGACGAGGCGGCGGACCTCTATGCGGCGATCATCTGGTCTTTCGCCAATGACGTCCCCTGGACGCAGATCGATGCTCCGCTGCACGACCTCTGCCGCCGCTATGGCGACATCCAGGGAGTCTCGCAGCTGGTGGTGATGGCGCAGTGCTTCCAGCCAGCGATGGCCATCCCCTGGATGGCCGAGGTCGCGCCGGTGCTGCGCGTCGGCCTGCGCACCCCAGGTGCCATGATCGCCGCCTTCTCGGTGGCGCAGAATGCCGCCCAGGCGCGTGCCCTGCTGCCGCTGATCGAGCTGATCGCCCCGGGGGTCATCGCCGAGTTGGACAACAACACCATGCACCGGGTCGAGGACCCCCTCGCCATCGTCCTGCGCACCTGCATCGTGCGGTTGTGGGGGCTGGCCCGCAGCGGGCGGAGCAAGGAGGGCGCACGATGAACTCGTGCTGCGTTGCCGGTTCCTGGCGCACCACCCTCGCACGCCTGCCCGGATGCACGCTGCTGCTGATGGCTTTGGCGTTCACCGCCGCCGTCCTGACCGAGCGCTCGTACCTCTCCGAGGCGACGGTCCTGGCGGCGCTGCTGATGCCCTTGCTCTGGCTGGCGGTGGTGCCGGCGGGGGCGATCAGCGACGGCCTGTTCGCCCGCTGGCTGCTGCTGGCCATCGTGCTGCTGGCCTGGATGGCCGGCGTCCAGGCGCTGCGCGCCGAGGCGTTGCCGGCCGGCTGGCTGCGCTTCGCCGAACGCGGCGCCGCCCTCGCCGCCTGCCTGATGGTTGCGCTCGGCCGCCAGCCGGTGCGCGAGATGATCACCCTGATGGGCTGCAGCGCGAGCCTGGTGACGATCATCGCGGTGGTGATGGACGGCCTCGCCGGGCATCTCCGGCCGTTCGACATCACCAGCTTCGGCTTCGGCCAGCTGAACATCCTCACCGACACCGCCGGGCCGGCGCTGCTGGCCTGGGCGGTGCTCATCATAGCCGATGCCAGGCTCGGCCGTCGCATCAACCTGCGCGACCTCGCCGTGGCGCTGCTCGGCATCGCCGCCATGGCGATCATCGTGGTGGCCACGCGTCGGCGCGGCGTGGCGGTGGCGGTGGCCGTCGCCGCGCTGTGGCCGGCATGCGCCTGGCTGTGGCATCGCTGGCCGAGGACCACCATCGCCGGAGTGCTGGCGCTCGTGCTCGCTCTCCTGCTCATCCTCGCGCGCCTGTTCAGCGACGAGATGCCGGGTCTGCGCTTTGAACGCATCAGCCTCGCGAAGGTCGCCATCGAGGGTGCGATATCCGGCCTGCCCTGGGGTTTCGGGCATTACGCCATGCTCCATACCCTTGATCTGGGTGGCGAGGCATGCCGCCATTTCACCGCCAGCGGGAGCTGGATGCAGCATGCCCACAACGAGTTCCTCGATGTCGCCATCGACGGCGGTCCGATCGCGCTGGCGCTGGTGCTCGGCCTGACGGCGCTGCTCGGCTACCGGCTGCTCACGGTACGGGATGCGCAAGTGCGCCTGGCGCTGCAGATGATGGGCATCGCCATCGTCGTCCACCTGCTGACCGATAACGTGTTCGGCCTCGCGCCGACCGAACTCTGGCTCGGTGCGGTCATCGGCATGATGTTCTCCGCCCCGGTGGCGGGCGGGGCCATCGCCCCGCCCGCCTTCATGCCTCCGCCGCGCGTGCTGGCCTGGATCTTCACCCTGCTCGCCTGCTGGGGCGCGTGGACCACCATCCCGGCGGCGTTCCTCGATGGGAATGCCGGCAGCGGCGACCGCCTGCGCTGCCTGGCGACCAGCCGTGAACCGCTCGTCGTCAACATGCTGCTGTGCTCGATGCAGGATGGCCAGGACCCGGCATTCGATGCGCCGCGTGCCCGGCAGGCCTTGGCGCAGGCGGTGCGCACCATCGGCTGGAATGGCCAGTCCGCCGCCATCGCCGCGCGGCAGGCGCTCAATGACAAGCAGTACCAGGTGGCCGCCGCCGCCCTGCTGCGCATGCTCGCGTATTCGCCCTTCTACCGTCAGGCCTACCAGGACCTCGGCGAGCTGCTGCAGCGTCATCGAGAGCTGGTCGCCGGCATACCGCTGCCGGTGCAGCGCCGCCTCAGCTACCTCAGCGGCAATCCGCGCCTGCCGCCGCCGGACCTCGGCCATCAGCCGCAGACCATCGAGGAGGCCGCCGATGCCTATGCCGGCATCACCTGGGCCATCGCCACCGGGCGCAGCTGGGAGCAGCTCTCCACCCCGCTGCACCAGCTCATCCGCCGCTATGGCGACATCCCGGGCGTCAGCCAACTGGTGCTGCAGGCGGTGCTCGCCGCCCCAGCGGGGACCTTCCCGTGGCTCGCGCAGGAGATCCCGGTGCTCGAGGTGGGCCTGCGCTTCGGCTTCGATGCCCTGGGCTTCTTCTCAACCGTCACCACCCCCGACCAGGCCAGGGCGCTGATGCCGGTGGTCGCGGCGTTCTACCCCGAGGAGGTGCGCGACGTGCATGAGGGCAGGATGAGCAGGCCGGCGGAAAGCCCGGAACTGCGCAACGCCCTGGTGCGCATCATCGCGATGGCAGGCGGCGCGCCCGCGCGTTGACGGAGGGTTCGCTCACGCCAGGCCTGATTGCCGCAGCAGCGCCGCGCTGCTCGGCGGACGTCCACGGAAGGCCGAGAACACCTCAAGCGGATGCTGGCTGCCGCCCAAGGCCAGCACGGTGTCGCGGAAGCGCCGTCCGGTCGCCACCACCGCCTCGTCGCGTGCCAGTCCCGCCTCCTCGAAGGCGGCGAAGGCGTCGGCCGCGAGTACCTCCGCCCATTTGTAGGAGTAGTAGCCCGCGGCGTAGCCGCCGGCGAAGAGGTGCGAGAAGCCGCACAGCATGCGGTCCTCCGCCAGCGGCGGCATGATGGTGTTGGCGGCGGCGACCCGGCGCTGCACCGCCAGCGCCGACGGCGAGCCATCGTCGGGGTAGCGATGGTGCAGTTCGAGATCGAGGGTGGCGAGGTAGACCTGGCGCGCGGTTGCCGATCCGGCGCGGAAGGTGCGTGCGGCGAGCAGCTTGGCGAACAGCGCCTCCGGCAGGGTCTCGCCGGTCTGCCAGTGGCGCGCCAGCCCAGGCTTTGAGGCGGTGCCCAGGAGGGTGTCGCGCTGGTAGCACCAGTTCTCCATGAACTGGCTGGGCAGCTCGACGGCATCCCACTCGACGTTGTTGATCCCCGCGGCTTCCGGGTAGTCGACCAGGGTGAGCATGTGCTGCAGGCCATGGCCGAATTCATGGAACAGCGTCTCGACCTCGCGGAAGGTCATCAGCGACGGCGCATCGCCCTGCGGCGAGGTCTGGTTGCAGACCAGGTAGGCGACCGGCTGGCGCAGCGTGCCGTCAGCCCGGCGCTTGCGGTCGAAGGCGTTGTCCATCCACGCACCCCCGCGCTTGTCATGCGGACGGGTGTAGGGATCGAGATAGAAGGAGGCGATATCGTGGCCCTGCTCATCGGCGATGATGAAGTAGCGCACCCCTTCGTCCCACACCTCGGCCTGGCCATCGGCGGGCCTTACGCTGATGCCGAACAGCCGCTTGGCGGTGGCGAACATCCCGCTGAGCACATGGGGCAGGGCGAAGTAGGGCCGCAGCTCCTCGTCGCGGTAGGCATAGCGGCGCTCGCGCAGGCGCTCCGCCCAGTAGGCGATGTCCCAGAGCTCCAGGGCGAGCTCCGGCTGGGCGCTGGCGCTGCGGGCGAAGGCCACCAGCTCATCGAACTCGGCGCGTGCCTTGGGCAGCGCGGCGGTGCGCAGCTCCCCGAGCAGGGCTTCGACACCGGCGACTCCGGGCGCCATCTTGGCCGCCAGGCTCAGCTCGGCGAAGGTGGCGAAGCCGAGCAGGCGGGCCTTCTCGCGGCGCAGGCTGAGGATGCGCTCGACCAGCGGCAGGTTGTCATCGGGAGGGGAGGCGGCGCGGGCGATGAAGGCGCGGTAGAGCCGCTCGCGCAGGTCGCGCCGGCGGCTGTGTTCCATGAACGGCTGGTAGAGGGGGATATCCAGGGTGATGCGCCATGGCCCCTGCGCCTGGGCATCTTCCGCCGGCGGGACGCCGCGTGCCATGGCCGACGACGCAGCTGCGGCGCGCAGCAGGCTGGCCGGCAGCCCACTGACCTGATCGGCATCGCTCAGGTCGAGGGCGAAGGCCTTGGTGGCATCGAGCAGCTGGTTGCTGAAGCGGGTCGAGAGCTCGGCGAGCTCGAGCTCGATTGCCTGGAAGCGCGTACGCGCCTCGCCCTCGAGGGCGACACCGGCGTGCTCGGCATTGCGGATGCTCGCGGTGACGATGCGGCGCTGGCCCTGATCGAGGCGGCTCCAGCCCCCCCCGTCGCGCAGCGCGATGAGCGCGCGGTACAACGGTACGCTCTGGCCCACCGCCATGAACGCCTCGACCACTGGCTTCTGCGCCGCGGCGTGGGCGGTGCGCAGCGCATCGGTGTTGCGCACCGCAAGCAGGTGGCTGACCACGCTCCAGGCGTAGCTCAGCGGCTCGCAGAGCTCGGTGATGAGCGGCACGACATCCGCCCAGGCGGGGGGGCCCGCGAGGCCGGCAAGCCTGCCCTCGAGCGCTGCCAGGCCCTCGGCAAGGCGCGGGATCAGGATGGAGATCGCGCCCTCGACGTCCGCAGGCACGATGCTGCCGAAGCGCGGCAGCTGCTGATAGGCGAGCAGCGGATTGGCCGGATCAGCGCTCATCCGGGCGCTCGCTCCGCCATGCGCGGCAGGTGAGGGTCCATCGCCTCCCCGTCAGATCCCGGCCCGGACGCCACCGGACAGCTGGAGCAGCGACAGCACGGTGCGCCTGGCGGTCACGCGGTCGACCCAATGGCGGTTCTGGATCTTGGCGATCAGCAGATCGATGCGCTTCTGGCTCTCCTCGAGGTCGAGGGGGGTCAGGCGTGGGCACTGCTGACGCAGACGTGGGAGGAGCAGCTGCCATTGGTCATCGGGAACAGTGAGCATACGGGTCCTCATGGCACGGTCGCGGCGGGAAGCTCATCCTAACCCCGAGCCGCCCAAAGCCAGCGCCAGCCCGCTCCGGCCAGCGCAGGGCGCCGGTGCTGCTTGCCGGAGCGGAAAGCCGCTGAAGGTGGAGGGCATGCCCAGCCTCTTCTCCCGCATCATCGCCGGCGACATCCCGGCGGAACTGGTGTTCAGCGAACCCCTGTGGGTTGCGCTGCTCGACATCACCCCGACCAGTCCTGGGCATGTGCTGCTGGTGCCGCGCGCCGAGCGGCAACACCTCGACGAGCTGCCGGAGGCGGTGCTGGCCACCCTCGGCGGGTACCTGGCGCGCGTGACCACCGCGGTCAAGGCCGCTACCGGATGCCCAGCGGTGAACGTCCTGGTCAACGACGGCGCGGCCGCCGGCCAGGCGATCCCGCACGCCCATCTGCACATCATCCCGCGCTTCCCCAAGGACGGCCTGCTGACCCATCCGCACGGGACCCCTTATGCGGACGGCGAGCTGCACCGCTGGGGCGAGGCCCTGCGGAAGGCCTGGAGATGAGCCCGACAGCTGGAGACCGGCCTTTCGATCTGCGCGCCTTCCAGCAGCAGATCGCCGCGACTTTCGGGGCCAAGGACGCCGCGCGCGGCGTGGCCGGCACCTTCATGTACTTCGTCGAGGAGGTCGGGGAGCTGAGCGAGGCGCTGCGCGAGCCCGCCCGCCACGACCTGGCGGGCGAATTCGCCGACTGCCAGGCGTGGCTGGCTTCCCTGGCCCATCTCGCCGGGGTCGATCTGGCCGCGGTGACCAGGGCCAAGTATCCAGGGACGTGCCAGCGCTGCGGTCAGGCGCCCTGCGTGTGCGCGACCAAGCCGTGAGCATCCTCCAGGCCGAGCGACCATGAGCGTCGGGCATGAGGATCCCGGGCAGGCGGGAGGCGCGGCCCTCGAACGCCTGGCCCTGACCGCGATCCGGGTGATGCGCATCATCCCCCCCCGCCTCGCCTGGCGTCTCGGCGGCTGGTGCGGGGAGGCCTTCGCAGGTCTGCCATCGCGCGAGCCCCGGCGCGCGCACCAGCATCTGGCCAAGGCCTTCCCGGAGCATGATGCGGCCTGGATCCGCCGCACCGTCCGCCGCACCTTCCGCCATGCCGGCAGCATGGTGCTGTGGACGCTGGCGACGCTCCATCAGGATGCGCAGCGGCTCAGGCGCGGCATCATGGTCGAGGGCGGGGACAACCTGCGCGCGCTCGCCGCCGCCTGCCGCCGTGGCGAGGGCACGGTGGTGACGACCGGCCATTTCGGCAACTGGGAGCTGTTCGCGCGCGTCGGCGCGACCCTGGTGCCGACCACCATGGTCGGCAGGCGCCTGCGCAGTCCGCTGGCCGACCGCCTGGTCCAGGGGGCGCGCGGCTCCAGCGGCGGGAGGGTGCTCTACCAGGACGAGGACTTGCGCGCCTTCGTGCGCGAGCTGCGCCAGGGCCGTGGGCTCGCCATCCTGCCCGACCAGGATGTCCCCCGCCTCGCCGGGGTGTTCGTCCCCTGGTTCGGCACCCTGGCCTATACGCCCAGCGGACCGGCAGCGCTGGCGCTGCTGACCTCATCGTGCGTCCAGCCGCTCTTCCTCTTCCGCCGTGCCGGCCGCTGGGTGCTGCACATCGGTCCGCGCCGGCGCTTCGCGCGCACCAGCGATCGCGAGCAGGACGTGCTGGAGATCACCACCTGGGCAATGGCCTACGAGGAGGCGCTGGTGCGGCGCTCCCCCCATCAGTGGGTATGGTGGCATCCGCGCTGGCGCACCACGCCCGAGAGCCGCAAGGACACCCGACGCCGCAGCGCCACCCTCCCGGCCCCCCCGCAGCATCCCGCCGCCCCGGCCATTGGCCCCTAGCCCCGGGCGGGCGGGGACCTACCGTCACAGCCATGCCCCGAACCGCAATCCGTCACAGCGGCAACGCCCTCCACCTGCCCCCGGCCATGTGGGACAGCGTCTTCCTGCGCGCCTGCCGGGGCGAGAGCGTGGCGCATGCGCCGGTGTGGCTGATGCGCCAGGCGGGGCGCTACATGCAGCATTACCGCGGCATCCGCGCGGCGCACAGCTTCCTGTCGCTATGCAAGGACCCCGCCCTCAGCGCCGAGGTCACGGTCTATGCGCGCAACTGGCTCGGCGTCGATGCCGCGATCATCTTCAGCGACATCCTGGTGGTGCTGGAAGCCCTCGGACTGCCGCTCTCCTTCGCCGACGGCGACGGGCCGTCGCTCGCACGCCCGCTTCAAGGCATGGCCGACGTCGCGGCGCTCAAGGATCCGCTGACCGCCGCCGGCGAGCTGGGCTACGTTGCGGAGGCGATCCGCCTCAGCGTGCGCGCGCTGCCGGCCGATGTGCCGCTGATCGGCTTCTGCGGCGCGCCATTCACCCTCGCCGCCTACGCCATCGAAGGCGGCTCGAGCCGCCAGTTCGCGCGCACCAAGAGCTTCATGTACACCCAGGAGGCGGCCTGGCACCGCCTGGCCCGCCTGCTGGTCGATGCCCTGATTCCCTACCTCTCGGCGCAGATCGCCGCGGGTGCGACCTGCGTCCAGATCTTCGACAGCTGGGTCGGACAGCTGACGCGTGCCGACTTCAGCGAATTCGCCGCTCCCCACCTGGCGCGCCTGGTGGCGGGCATCCCGGCAGGCGTTCCGGTGATCCTCTTCGGCACCTCCACCGATCACCTGCTCGACCTGATGGCCGACTGCGGAGCGGATGTCATCGGCATCGACAGCACCTCGGACCTGGGTGCGGGCTGGCGCCGCTGCGGCGGACCCGGGCGCGTGGCGGTGCAGGGCAACCTCGACCCCGCACTGCTGCTGGCACCGCGTCAGCGCCTGCTCTCCGCTGCCGACGCGGTGCTCGCGGCTGCAGCGGGTCAGCCCGGGCACATCTTCAATCTCGGCCATGGCGTGCTCAAGCAGACCGATCCGGAGCAGGCCAGGGCCCTGGTCAGCCATGTCCATGAACAGAGCCAGGCACGCTGAACGGTCCCTGGCACGCTCCACGAGGTGACCATGAGGCAGATCATCGTCATCGGCGGCGGCATCGGCGGATTGGCGACGGCCTATCGCCGGCGCGCGATCGCCGAGGCGCGCAGCGAGGAGGTGGAGATCCGCCTGCTCGAGGCCGGCCAGCGCTGGGGCGGGGTGATCCGATCAACCACCGAGGAGGGCCACGTCCTCGAGCACGGTCCGGATTCCATCCTGCGCACCAAGCCTGCCGGCATCCAGCTGATCAGCGACCTGGGCCTCTCCGGCGAGATGCAGGAGACCTGCGCCGGCGCCCGCCGCAGCCTGATTGCCCGCAAGGTGCGGCTGCTGCCCGTTCCCGAAGGCCTCTACCTGATGGCGCCCGGCCGGCTGCTGCCCTTCCTGCGCTCGCCCATCGTCAGCTGGCCGGGCAAGCTGCGCATGGCCCTCGACCTGGTGCTGCCACGCCGCGACCCGCTCGCCAGCGAGGAGAGCCTGGCCGAGTTCGTCCGGCGCCGGCTCGGCCAGGAGGCGCTCGACCGCATCGCCCAGCCGCTCATCAGCGGCATCTACACCGCGGATCCCGAGCAGCTCAGCATGGTCTCGACCATGCCGCTGTTCCTGCGCATGGAACGCGAGCATCGCAGCCTGATCCTGGCCATGCGCCTGCGCTCGCAGGAGGCCGGGATGGCGCAGGCGAGCGGTCCGCGCTATGGGCTCTTCACCTCGCTGCGCGGCGGGCTGCAGACGCTCACCGACGCGCTGGTGGCCAAGCTGTCGACGGCCTCGGCGAGCGGCCGCAGCCGCGTCGACATGCGCCTCGGCGCCAGCGTGACGGCGGTGGTGCGCAATGCGGGCAGGATGACGGTCGCGCTCGAGGAGGAGTACCTCGATGCCGACGAGGTGGTGATCGCGGCGCCGGCGCATGCAGCAGGCAAGATGGTCAAGACCCTCGATCCACTGCTCTCCTATCTGCTGGTGACCATCCCCTACGCCGGGGTGCTGACCATCAACCTCGCCTTCCAGCGGCAGCAGATCCCGCAGCTGCCGGAGGCGGCCGGCTTCGTCGTCCCGGCGATCGAGGGCCGGACGCTGATCGCCTGCACCCTGGCGAGCCTGAAATACCCCGAGCGCGCACCGGCGGACAGCGTGCTGCTGCGCGCCTTCGTCGGCGGGGCGCTGCACCAGCAGCATTGCGAGCTGAGCGACGGCGAGGTGCTCGCGGCGGTGATGCGCGACCTGCGCGACCTCTTGGGCATCCAGGGCGAGCCGACGATGGTGCGCATCCACCGCTGGCCCAAGGCGATGGCCCAATACGTCCTCGGCCATGCTGAGCGCCTGCAGGGCATCCGCCTGCGCGAGAAGACCATCCCCGGACTGGCGCTGGTCGGCAACGGCTACGAGGGGGTGGGCATCCCCGACATCATCGCCCAGGCCGACCAGGCGGCCGAGCGCCTCGGCAGCAGCGACCAGGGCATGCCACCACCGATGCAAGGCGCGATCAGCCGCGCCACTACCGTCTAGCACGCCGGAGCGGACGGTGCCTCAGCCGGGGCTAATGCGCGTTGAGTCGCCTGCGCCAGCCGCCATCGTCATGGGTGTGATCGCCCAGGAGTCCCGCCATGACGACCGAGTCCCAGCCCAGCCCGACGTCGCAGTACCGCAAGAAGGTCTCGCAGGAGTGGGAGGCGGACGTGCGCCTGTTCGAGTACACCGCCGCCGCCAACCCCAAGATGGCAGCGATCCCGATCGCCTTCCTCCCGGCCGCACTGCATCAGGAGGGCGAGACCCGCATCATCCCCTTCGACCTGTCGCGCGCGCTGGAGCTGCCCTATCCGGCGACCAGCCCCGCCCTGCTCGCCAGCTTCCTGCGCGTGCGCAGCGGAGAAACGCTGCCGACCCAGGCGAGCGCCACTTCGCAGATGTTCTATGTCATCCGCGGCAGCGGCAAGAGCAGCGCCAGCTTCGGCGCCATCGACTGGTCGGAAGGGGACCTGTTCGTGGTGCCGATGAATGCCGAGATGGACCATACCGCGCGCAGCGATGCCGCGCTCTACTGGGTGAGCGACGAGCCACTGCTGGCCTATCTGGGCGTCCAGCCCGGGGTGCCGCGCTTCCGCCCGACGCTGTTCCGCCGAGAGCGCCTGCTGGCCGAGCTCGAGGTGATCAGGGCCCAGTCGCATGCCACGGAACGCAACCGCATGGGCATCCTGCTGGGGAACAGCGCCACGGCCCAGACCCTGACCCTCACCCATACCCTGTGGTCGCTGCTCAACGTGCTGCCCGCGGGTGCGACGCAGAAGCCGCATCGCCACAATTCGGTGGCCTTGGATCTGTGCATCGATGCCCACCCCGGGACCTACACCCTGATCGGCGAGCACATCGATGATCAGGGCGCGATCATCAATCCGCAGCGCGCCGACTGGTCGTCGGGCGCTGCCTTCACCACGCCGCCGGGCTGGTGGCATTCGCACCACAATAACAGCGACCATGACGCCCTGGTCCTGCCGATCCAGGATGCCGGGTTGCATACCCAGCTGCGCACCCTCGATATCCGCTTCGTCCTCGGCTGACCGCAGGGGTGCGGGAGCGACCGCGCGGCACAGCGATCCCAGCCGGCTTGTCAGTCAGCGGCGTGACGATAGATTGGCCTTTTCCGCGTACTTTAGACCAGGCGCGACGAAAGAGGCGCATGGCGTCGAGACTGCCGATATCCGCTAGCGACCGCCATTCCGGCCTCATCACGCCCAGCGGCGAGGGCCGTTGTCTGGCCGCGCGCCGGGCCAGGACCTTGCCATGAGGGTGCTGACGGTCTTCGGCACCCGCCCCGAGGCGATCAAGATGGCGCCGCTGGTCCATCAGCTCGATGCCACTTCGTCGGTCGAGCAGCGCGTCTGCGTCACCGCCCAGCATCGGCACCTGCTCGACCAGGTGCTGCGCTTCTTCAGCATCGTCCCGCACTACGACCTCGACCTGATGCGTCCCGGCCAGCAGCTCTCGGCCCTGTGCGCAGGGGTGCTCAGCGGCATGGAGCGCGTGATCGAGGACTGGCGACCGGACCAGGTGCTGGTGCACGGGGATACCACCACCTCGTTCACCGCCGCCCTGGCGGCCTTCCATCGGCGGCTGCCGGTCGGCCACGTCGAGGCGGGTCTGCGCACCGGCGACCGCAACGCACCCTGGCCGGAGGAGATCAACCGGCGGCTGACCGGCCGGCTGGCGCGCTGGCACTACGCCCCGACCGCCCAGGCACGCGACAACCTGCTGCATGAGGACGTCCCGCCGTGCGACATCGTGGTCACCGGCAATACCGGCATCGATGCCCTCCAGCAGGTGGTCGCGCGCCTGCGCGCGGACGGCGCGCTCGAGCGCCAGGTCGCCGCCGCCTTCCCCTTCATCGATGGCGGGCGGCGGCTGATCCTGATCACCGGACACCGGCGGGAGAATTTCGGCCCCGGCTTCGAGCGCATGTGCCGGGCGCTGGCGCGCATCGCGGCGCGCGAGGATGTCCAGCTGGTCTACCCGGTCCACCTCAACCCCCAGGTGCAGGAGCCGGTGGCGCGCATCCTGGGCGCGCATCCCCGCATCCATCTGGTGCCGCCGGCCGACTACCTGCCCTTCGTATGGCTGATGGACCGCTCGACCCTGGTGATCACCGATTCCGGCGGGGTGCAGGAGGAGGCGCCGTTCCTTGGCAAGCCGGTGCTGGTGATGCGCGACACCACCGAACGTCCGGAGGCGGTCGCCGCCGGAGGCGTCCAGCTGGTCGGCACCGACGAGGAGGGCATCGTCCACGCCGCCACCGCCCTGCTCGATGAGCCGGAGCGCTACGCACGCATGAGCCGCTGCATCAGCCCCTATGGCGACGGGCAGGCGAGCCGGCGCATCGTCGCCGATCTGCTCACCCGCGGACCGCAATGACCAGCGGGTGCACCGATCAGCCATCCGCACCAGGCCGAAGCAGCGCGCGCCTGGTGCTCGGCCTGCCGGCCTTCAACGAAGCGCCGAACATCGACCCCCTGTTCGAGCGCATCAGCCGGGTGCGGGCGCGGCTGATGCCGAACCTCAGCGTGCTGCTCTACGATGACGGATCGCGCGACGACACCGCTGAGAAGGCGCGGGCCTGGAACGGCCGGGAGGGCCTGCCGGTGCGCGTCATCGGCCTGAAGGAGAACCGCGGCCTGGGCACTGCGCTGGCAAGCCTGCTGAAGGACTTCGCCGGCACCGCTTCGGGCGGCCAGCCGGGCGCAGAGGCGCTCGCGCTGATGGATTGCGATGACACCATGGATCCGGTGCAGCTGCCGCGCATGTGGCGGCTGCTGTCAGAGCGGCACCTCGACCTGGTGATCGCCTCGCGCTACCGCCCCGGGGCGACCATCAGCGGCGTGCCGCTGCACCGCCTGATGCTCAGCCAGGCGGCCGCCTTCATCTTCAAGAGCCTGCATCCGCTCGGCGGCATACGCGACTACTCGTGCGGGTACCGCCTGTATTCGCGCGACCTGCTCAGGCGCGCCCATGCCGTCTGGGGCGGCGACCTGGTGCAGCAGCGCGGCTTCGCCTCGATGGTCGAGGTGCTGCTCAAGCTCGGCCGGCTGGGGGCACGCTGTGCCGAGGTGCCGTTGCGGCTGCGCTACGAGCAGAAGCGCGGTGCGAGCAAGATGGCGGTCACCGACAACGCCACCCGCCTGCTGCGCCTGGCCTGGCGCTGGCGCCGCAGCGGCCTGGTGCCCCCGGCGCGCTCAGGGCGCTGACGCAGCGGCCAGGCGGCTGGCGGCATCGGCCAGGCCAAGCGCACGGTAGATCGCCGCCAGGGCGAGGCGCGCAGGCCGATCGTCGGGATGGAGGTTGACCAGCAGCGCCGCCACGTCGAAGGCTTTCTCGGCCTGGCCGCTCTCGAGGTAGGCGACCGCCAGGCAGCACTGCAGACGCAGGCGGATATACTGCTGCTTATGCACGGCGTGGTCTGCGCGGGAGGCGGGAGCGCCGGACCACTCGAGAAGCGCAGGGATCATGTCCGGCAGCCGCATGCCATCACGGCACAGCCGGCGCAGCTCGGAGGCGGCCTGGATCTGGACCTGGGAGAAGAACGGCGCAAGCGTCTGGACGGCTTGCTGCGGATATCCGGTCCGCATGCTGATCTGAGCATGGGCGAGGGCGGCATCCTCGCCTGTGCCGCCACCAGGCAGGCGTGCGTATTCCCGCTGGCATAGTTCGTCCGCCTCGCGATCCAGGCCACGTTGGTGCAGCAGGACAGCGGCCTCGATCAGGATCGCGAGGCGCTCCCCGTCGAAGATGCGGTCGGCGTCAGGACAGGAGAAGGCGCGCAGCGCGGCTTCCCCTGCGGGGGCTCGCTTGGCCGGTTCGGTGCCCTCGGTGCGGGCATAGGCGAGCAGCGACCAGTTGATCGCCGAATCGGGCTGCCTGCGCACCGCCGCGGCGGCAAACAGCGGCATTGAGGAGAATTCCGGCACCCGTGCCAGGGACAGCGAGGCGGTGTAGATCGCCGCCCCGGCCAGCGTTACGATCAGCGCCCGCCGAGGGCCGGCGGGGTCCAGCCGGCGGAGACCGGCGTCGATCAGCAGGCAGGGGATCAGCAGCAGCCCCGGCAAGGCCCATTGGTGGTAGTGATCGGTCATGGCGGCGAGCTGCGGCACCAGGTTGAGCGCCGGCGCCAGCGCCGCCAGGCTGAACAGCCAGGCGAAGGCCACCAGCCGGCGGGTGGCCGCCGGCAGCAGGGTCACGGCGGCGATGCCGAGCACCGCTGCCCAGCTGCCGAGGGCTGCGCCGGCAGAGCGGCTCTCATCGATAGCGTAGTAGATCGTCAGGTCGGTCGGCAGCAGGGTGTGGGCAAGGTAGCGGCACAGGATGCCGCCATCGAGCAATAGGGCCCTGCCGAGGCTGCCGCCCAGGTAGGAGCGGTGGAGGTCATCCCGCAGGTAGAGGAGGCTGGTGGCGACGAAGGCGACCACCACCAGGGATGGCAGGACCAGCCGCAACGCCCGGGACAGCCAGGGTCCCGACCCGAGCACCAGCTCATAGGCCGCCAGCATCGCCGGCAGGGCGATGGCATGCGGCTTGGCGAACAGTGCGAGCACGCCGAGTATCCAGGCCGCCGCCCCGGCGCGCCAGCCTCCGCCGTGGCGCACGGCCGTGATGTAGCAGACGACGCACCACAGGCTGAGCGCGAGGCTGACCAGGCTCTTGCGCTCGGCGAGCCAGAGCGCCGACTGCGCGCAGACCGGATGGACCGCATAGAGCAGGGCGACCGCCAGGGCGATCCCGGGCCGCGCACCCACCCTGAGCACCAGGGCATGCACGCCGAGCGTCCCGATGCCCATCCAGACGAGCTCGTGTAGGCGTGCGAACCACCAGGAGTGCGTCCCGCCGATGGCCAGGTCCAGCCACAATGTCAGCTGGCAGATGGGGGTATAATCCCACAGCACCGTGCTCGACCACAGGGAGGCGATGCCGCGCCAGGCGCCGCCATGGAGCGCATCGTTGTCGAGGTAGTAGATGCGATCGTCGAGACCGAGCAGGCCGAAGCCGAACGATTCGCTGTAGAGCGCGATGGGCAGGAGCACCAGCGCCACTCGCAGCCAGGTCGGACGCTGCCACCAGTGCACCGCATGCCCACGGTCGGTGATGACCACGGTAGTCATGGCCGTCCCGCCCCCGGGACAGGGCCCACAACCGGACGCAAGTGCGTTCCGCCGATCATCAGCAAGCCCCCGGGCAGCGCCGTGGCGATCAGCGCCAGGCGGTAGATGACCAGCATCGAGATCACCTGGTTGGGGCTGGCCAGGGAGCCCATCAGCGCCACCGCCGCCACCTCCATCACCCCCAGCCCGAACAGGCTGATCGGCACCGCCCCGATGAGGAAGACCAGGGACAGCAGCATCAGCATCTCGCCCCATGGCGTGACGATGCCGAGGGTGCGCCCGGCGATGATGCAGCCCCCGATCAGCAGCAGATGGCCGGCCACGGAGCAGGCGAAGCAGGCGAGCATGACCGCATGGTGGCGGCGGTAGGCGAGCAGCGCGGCGGCCACCAGGGCGACGCGGGGATGTGTGAGCGACCAGGTGATCAGCCGGTCGACCCCGATGACGCGGCTGATGGTCGGCGACACCCACACCAGGATGCCGGGGACCAGGATCGCCAGGACCAGCCAGATGCGCTGCGTCAGCAGCTGATGCGACGTCGATTCGCTGAGCGTCATCCCGGCGAGCGCGGCGAGGACGAAGAGCGCGAGCAGGCCCAGCAGGCGGTCGACCAGGACGCTCATGATGGCATCCGCCGTGCGCCCGCTCTGCCGGGCGACCTGCCAGGCCTTGACCGCATCTCCGCCGGTCAGGCCCGGGAACAGGCAGTTCCAGAAGCAGCCGATCAGATGCAGGCGCAGGGTCTGGAGCGGCGACGGCGCGATGCCGCGGGCGCGCAGCAGCAGCCACCAGCGCAGGGCCTGGACCGGGATCACGCAGGCGATCACCAGCAGCACCGTGACCAGGTCGCCGACCTTGGCGCCGCGCAGGACCGGCATGATGCCAGGCTTGAGATGGACCTCCCCGACCGCGGTCCCCAGCTGCGCGCGCGGCAACAGGATGTCAGCGCCATCGAGCACCAGATGCAGCGACTTCCCATCCGCGTCCACCACCTGCGCCAGGCGCTGCGCTGGCGCGGGAGGCAGGCCGGGTAGGCGCGCACCAGCGGGGATGACCACCTGGTCGTGCCAATTCATCGCCGACACCAGGTAGAGGATGGCGGCGCAGGCGATGGCCGCCTGCAGTAGCGTCCAGCGCCACGAACGGGAGCGGCCAGGCGGCGGCACGCTCGTGCCGGCGCCGGCGCCAGGTGCAGGGGTCATCCTGAGAATGCTTGGCTGTCGGGGACCAAGTCAATGTGCAATGCCACGCGCTCCCGGCCGGCGATGGCGCGCATCCAGGTCGGGCATTCATTCCTCCGGCTCGCCAGGCCAGCGCACCCCGGCCTGATGGCGCAGGGCATCCAGGGTGCGGGCCTGGCCGAGGCTGTCGGCCCAGGTCATCACGGGAGACTGGAGGTCGGCGATATGATCCGCCACTTCGAGCGCCTCGCGGGTGTAGCGCGTAGTGCCGTCATCCTCCACCACCACCGTGCGCGGCGGGCCATCCTGGGGATGCACGATGAAGGCAGACGAACCCGGCGTGCAGCGGTAGGGCTCGGTGACCTCGATCCAGCCGCGACTGCCATGGAGAGCCGCGCCTGGAGGGGCGGCGACGCGGATGCTGGCGACGAAGCTCCCGAGCACCCCATCCGGGAAGAGCAGCTGTCCGCCGCTCCATTCGTCGACCCCGGTCTCACCGATATGCGCGCTGCACGAAGTCGCCACCGGCTCGGCGCCCGCCATCCAGCGCAGCCAGCTGATCGGGTAGCAGCCGACGTCCATCAGCGCGCCGCCGCCATAGGCGAGAGTGAGCAGCCGGCCGTCCGCGCGCCCGCCACCATCGAAGCAGAAGGAGGCCTGCAGCAGGCGCAGCGTGCCGATGGCGCCGTCGGCGATCAGCTCGCGCAGGCGGGCCCAGCGGGGGTGGCAGCGATAGAGGAAGCCCTCCATGAAGAACACCCGGTTCGCGCGCGCCGTCGCCAGCACCCCCTCGAGTTCCCGCGCCGTCATCGTCGCGGGCTTCTCGCACAGCACATGCTTGCCGCGCGCGAGCGCCTTCACCGACCATTCGGCATGCAGATGGTTGAGCAGGCTGACATAGACCACCTCGACCTGATCATCCTCGAGCAAGGCCTGGTACGAGGCGTGGGCGCGTACGTGCGGGCCGAATTCGCGGGCGAAGGCGGCGGCGCTGTCGGCGTGCCGGCTGCCGACGGCGACCAGCTCCAGACGCGCGTTGCCCTGGCCCAGACCCTGGGCGAATTTGCGCGCGATGTTCCCGGTGCCCATGATGCCCCAGCGGAGCGGTGCGGTAGCCATGGCGCTGACCTCGGTGGGAGCGGGTGGAGTCATCGGTCGACGCTCAGGCCTGTACCAGCGGAGAGCGGCTCCACAGCGAGACCATCAGCCCCGCGAGTATCAGCACCAGGCCGAGCAGGTCCTGCCAGCGCGGCAGCTCGCGCAGGTAGGCGAGCGCGAAGACCAGGAAGAGGGTCAAGGCGATGCCTTCCTGCAGCACCTTGAGCTGCCAGGAGGTGTATGTGCCGCCGAGGCTGGCGGCACCCATGCGGTTGGCCGGCACCGCAAGGCAGTACTCGGGCAGGGCGATGAACCAGGAGAGGGCGATGAAGCCGATCAACGGCATGGCATCGGATCTGACCTTGAGGTGCCAGTACCACGCCGAGGTCATGAACGCATTGGAGGCGATGAGCAGGAGGATGGTGGGCATGGCGTCATGATCTGCCGCCTGGCCGCGATGCGAGCCTCAGCTGCGGCAGTCCAGCCGCGCGTCTCCAGGCGATGCGTGCCAATGATGGTAGACATGCCAGGCGCCGAGCCCAGACTTGGTCCATCATGGCAGATGAACGGTGGCGGCGTCTGCTCACTACTCCGGAACGCTGGCCGATCTGGTCCGTCCGCGCCCTCCTGCTCGCGCTGCCGCTGCTGGTGTACGGCGGTTCGCTGGGCTTTGGCCTGATCGGCCTGGATGACCAGGGCTACTATGACAATCCGGCGCTCGCCGGCGGTTCCTGGCGTGGCCTGACCGGGATATGGACGTCTCTGGCGTTGAGCGATTACGCGCCAGTCAGCCAGCTCACCATGTGGCTCGACCTGGCGCTGGTCGGCGATCGGTGGTGGTTCGCCCATCTGCAGCAGATCCTCTGGTTCGCCCTCGGGGCCTGGGGAGTCCATGCACTGGTCCTGCGCCTGACCACGAGCGCCGGACTCGCATTGGCGATCTCGCTGCTCTACGTGCTTCATCCCCTTGGAGGCGAGTCGGTCCTGTGGCTTGCCGAGCGCAAGAACCTGGTCGCCTTCGCCCTCGGAGTCTGGTGCGTCGAGCGCTATGTGGCGGCGGTGCGCGATGATGGGGGGGCCGCTGCGAGCATCGGCGCCTGGGCGCTCGGTGCGCTCGCCCTGTTCGCCAAGCCCAACGCGGTGTGCCTGCCGTTCCTGCTGGCAGCGTACGAACTGACGCTCGGCAGCGGCAATCGGTGGCGGCGCCTGGTGCGCGTGGCCCTGCCGATGCTGCTGATCGCCACCTTCGTCTTCATCGAGCTGCAGTTCGTGCGCTCCGATCTCGACCGACGGTTTCTCGGCGGCAGCCGGTTCGCAGCCATCCTGATCGACGGGCAGATCCTGCTGCGCTACCTGGGCATGATCCTGCTGCCACAGCACCTGACGATCTACTACGCGGTGCCTGAGAGCGTGCATCCCCTGCCGGTCCTCCTCGCCTGGATGTCGCTGGCGGCTCTGGTGCTCGCCAGCCTCAAAGCGGTCCGCAGCCGCGCCCTGGTGGCCTTTTCGTGGCTGTATGCCGGTGCGGCGCTTGCACCTGCGCTCAATCTGGTGCCTCAGCTTGCGCCCTTGGCCGACCACTATCTGTTGTGGGCGCTGCCGGCTTTGCTGCTCATGGGCGGCGTGCTGGTCCGCGACGCCTGCCAGCGTCTCCCGCCTGCTGCAGCGGCGCGTGCCGCCCATATCGTGGTCGCCGGCCTGGCGCTCTTCTTCACCTTGCTGGCTCTGGTACGCCTACCGGAATTCAAGGACATGAAGACGCTGTACACCGCGGCAGTGAAGTACCAGCCCGAATCGGGCACCAACTGGTCGCTGTATTGCCATTGCCTGCTCGATACGGGCGGCGACTTCGAGCTGGCGAGCCGCGCCGCGGAGCGCGCATTGGCCTGCGCGGACAATGGGCGCATCCTCCCCGAGAATCGAGCCATGATCATTGTGCTCGCCGCCCTCGAACTGCACCGGCATGGCGATCGGCGCCAGGCAAACGAACTGGTCGAACGCGAGGTCGCAAAGCTGCCCGAAGATGGTGGGCGGATCGCCGACATCGTGCGCGCCCAGGTGGCTCTGCGCATCGGCGATTCGCAGCATGCCATCGCGCTGCTGCAGCGCTTCTACGAGCCATCGATGCAGGCGGCGGCCGCGCTGCTGCGCAAGAAATGCCGCTCGGGCGAGGTGCTGCCGGATGAGCAGCCACCGATGATCGAAATCGCCGCCAAGCCTGGCGCCATCGGCGACATCATCAACATGGGCCATGAGATGGACAACCTCGAGCGCCAGCTGCAATCGTTGGCCTACGCCTATGAGATGGCCGGAGATCTCGAGCACGCCTTCGATGTCGCCGCCCTGGGCGTCAACCTGTCGCCATCCTGCAGCGGCATGCGCACCCTGCTGATCGATGTCTACCGCCGGCTGCATCTGGATGCCGCGGCCGCGCGCCTGGCGGGGTCGCAGGCAGCGGTGTCCCCGTGAGCCCTGTCACTGGACCTGGCCGCCCGTCTGCGGGAGGTCCGGCGATGAGGCGGGAGCGCTGCTGCGCGCGCTGCGCCGGGCGATGGTCGCAGCGGCGTAGCCGGCGCCGAAGCCATTGTCGATGTTGACCACCGTCAGCCCCGGTGCGCAGCTTGCGAGCATGGCGTGCAGGGCGGTCCGCCCGTGGTCGCACACCCCGTAGCCGACCGAGGTCGGGCAGGCGATGATCGGGATGTCGACCAGCCCGCCGACCACCGAGGCGATGGCGCCGTCCATCCCGGCCACCACCACCAGGGCGACGCAGGTACGGATGGTGTCGAGATGGGCGAGCAGCCGATGCAATCCCGCAACGCCGCTGTCACGGAAGCGGATGACCTGGACGGCGCGGGCGGCGAGGGTGACGGCGGCCTCCTCGGCGACCGGTTCGTCACCGGTGCCCGCGGACAGCACGCCGACCGGACCATGGCTCGCCAGCGGTTCGCCATAGGAGAAGCTGGAGCTACGCGGATGGGCGCGTCCGAGCGGCAGGACCGCCTGCAGGCTGGCGAGCGCCTCCGGTGTCGCGCGCGTCACCAGCACCTGGCCATGCGCTTCGACCAGGCGGGTGGCGGCCCCGAGCACTTCGTTGACCGTCTTGCTGGCCGCGAAGACGACTTCCGGGAAGCCGAGTCGGCGATTGCGATCGAAATCGAGGTTGAGGGTGTCGCTCACGGAATGCTCCGGACGGGGTGATGGCGATCAGGCACTGCGCAGGCGATGGCTGGGGGCGCGCGGATCGGCTCAGCCGGTCACCGCAGTGGTGTCAAGCAGGGCATTGAAGCCGCCGCTCACCAGTCCCGCCAGATCGAGGGTGATGCTGAGGAAGCCGAGCTGGCGCAGTGCCGGCAGCAGCGCCTCGCGCGCCGCGAGGACGCGGCCGAGATCATTCGCCGGCACTTCGATGCGGCACAGGTAGCCCCGCCCCCCGCCGATCTGGTGCAGACGCGCCCGGCAGTGGCCGAAGCCGGCCTGCCGCAGCACGCGCTCTGCGGCCTCGATCATGGCCAGCCCCGCCACCGTGACCGGTTCGCCGTACGGCACGCGGCTGGACAGGCAGGGCTCGGCCGGCCGGTTCCAGCTGGCCAGCTGCCGCGCGCGCGCGCGCGTGCGCACGTCATCCTTGGTGAAGCCGGTCTCGGCCAGCGGCCAATGGGCGCCGGCCTCGGCGGCCGCGGCCATGCCGGGACGGTAATCATTGAGATCGTCGGCGATGGCGCCCAGCAGCAGGGCCGAACCCGCCCGTCCGGCATCGGTGGCGCGCGCCAGGCCGTCCATCGCGCGCATCAATGCCGCCTTGCAGTGGTAGCAGCGCCGCGCGTCGTTGGCGAGGTATTCCTGCCGCTCGAACTCGTCGGTCTTCACCACCGCGTGGCGGATGCCCTTGGCGGCGCAGAAGGCGGCGGCCTCGTGCAGGCTGGAGCGGCTCAGGCTCGGACTGTCGGCGGTCACCGCCAGGACCGCGTCCTTGAGCACCTCGAAGGCGACATCGAGCAGGTAGGTCGAATCGACGCCGGCCGAGAAGGCGACCATCGCCGTGCCGTAGCCGGCGATGATGTCCTTGAGGCGGTGCTCCTTGAGCAGGGAATCGCTGCTGGTCGCCGTTGCGGTGCCCATGCACGCATGCTAGGCGCGCTTCCCGGCTCGCACAAGCCCACCCGAGCAAAGCCTGCCTGCGCTCACCAGGCGGACAGCGGTGTCAGCGCAGGCAGCGGGGGCATCGGGGGCTGGGGCGCCAGGCGCACGGCGATGCGCACGCTGTCGGACGCGCCAGCGAGCACGATCAGCAGCCGGCGCACGCCGTGGTTGGGCTTCTGGGGAGCAGTCTGCTCGGCCGATTCGACGCTGAACTGCGCCTGGGCGGGAGCGAGGATGGTGGCGCGCATGTGCTTGCCATGCAGGGTGAGGATGGCCGAGCCGCCCTGTACCTCGACGGCGGCGTCGGTGGTGATCGCCCAGGTGATGTCCGCCGGGCGGGTCAGCTCGAGTTCATCCTGCACCAGCAGTGCGCTGCGGGATTCGATCAGGCTGATGCCGCGCTGCACCCGGCTGGCAGAGGGGACGTAGGCGCTGGAAAGGTCGACCACGGCACGGGGCGCATCGGCGCTGATGAAGCGCAGCAGCTTGGCCTTGCCGGCCACCAGCTGGTCCTGGCCGTCGATCAGAGGTACGCTGTGGCTGTGCGAGTTGAGGCGGAAATAGCGCCAGCGCGGGCCCTTGGTCCCGCCGCTGAAATAGCCCGGCAGGTTGTAATCGTCCGAGCCGAGGTCGCGCACCCAGCGCTCGCCCAGGCAATCGCACTCGAAGCTGCCCAGATCGAGATGCCCATGGTTGACCTGGTTGTAGCCCGCCTTGATGTAGGCGTAGAGGGCGTTGGGGTCCTTCCAGGCGGAGCGCATCACCCCCAGCTCCACCGCGCCGCCGAACGAGCGGTCGAGCGGCAGGGTGATCGAGCTGCCGCTGCTTGGCCGATACCAGATGATATCGAGCGGGGTGGCCTTCCTGCCGGCAGCCAGGTAGGCGTCCTGGGCATCGCACAAGCCGGCCTGGTGGTAGTGCTGTCCGAGCCAGGAGAGCAGCGGCGTGCCGCTGAAGCGGCTGAAGTCGCCGGCATCGGCGAAGTTGGGCATCAGCCCGGTCGGTCCGCTGACGCATACGGGATAGAGACCGGTGGTCGACAGCCCGGCATGCTGATCGAGCCCGAAGGTCGTCTTGAGGGCGCTCTCCATGCCGGCCAGGCAGTAGACGGTGTAGTCGGTGGCGTAGGCCCAATAGCCGGGCCCCTCCGGCCAGGCCCCGTCGGGGTCGTAGGAGGCGATGGCGGTCGGCAGATGACGGCAGGCGCTCGCGATCAGGACCTGCGCATAGCGCGGATCGCTCTCGGCCACCGCCAGGCTGGCCACGGTCAGCCCGCCATGGCAGACCTGGTTCCAGTTGAATGCGGAATCGACCCAGAAGGCGTGCTTGAGCGTGCCATCGAAGCCGCCCACCGCCTGTACGCCCTCCTCGAGGCCGAGGCGGATCAGGGCGGTGCGGATGGTATCCCGCTCGGTGGGCGCGAGGGCGGGATAGAGCCAGTCATAGCCGATGCCGACGGCGTTGGACATCTCGGCGACATCGAGGAAATGCGACGGATTCCAGTCGGAGAAGGCGCACACCGTCAGCAGGGTGGCTCTCGCCTGGTCGAGGTAGGCCGTGCGCCCGGTGAGCCGCCAGGCGAGGCCGAGGACGAGCACCCGGTGCAGGCATTCGCGGCTGACCGAGAGCAGGCGCGGACCGATGAGCACATGTTCGATCGCTTTGGCGCGGCATAGGGTGTCGGCGTCCGCGCACACCTGGCTGATGCAGGTGGCCAGCAGGGCATCGCTGGTGGCCAGGCGCTTGAGCTCGGCGAGGCGGTCGTCACGCAGCAGCAGCCGTGGATGCCCGCGCTCGAGGGTGGCGAGGATGGCGTCAGGTGCCGGAGGGGCGTCTGCCGGCTCCCCCGCCAGCAGGCAGGCGGCGGCCTGGATGCCAAGCAGCAGGGCGATGGTGCGGGCGGCCATGCACCTGGTACCGTGAGCAGGTGGGCTGGTTGAGCGTGGCTGGCGCATCCCGCCGCGGGGAAGCGCCGGTTCCTGAGCGGATACAGCGGATCGGAGCGGCTCAGCGCTCAGGCGCCGGGGCGGTCACCGCCAGGCGCAGGCCCTGGTCATTGTCGCCTTGCTCGGCGGGAACGGCGCGCCGGGCGGCGCTGCGGGCGCTCCAGTCGCTCTGCCGCCAGGAGCCGCCACGGCTCACCCGTTCGCCGGTGCCGATCGCGCTTTGACCCGTACCGCGGCTCTGGTAGTGGCCATAGACGTCCTGGCACCATTCCTGGACGTTGCCGTGCATGTCGTAGAGGCCCCACGCATTCGGCTGCTTGAGCTTGACCGCATGCGTCTGCGCGTCGGCGTCGGAGCGGTACCAGCCGAGGTCGTTGATGGTCTGCGCCGGCTTGGCGTTGGCTTCGATGGCGAAGGGGGTGGTGGTGCCGGCGCGGCAGGCGTATTCCCACTCCGCCTCGCTGGGCAGCCGGACGTCAAAACCGGTGACGCGGGTGCGCAGGAGGTTGATGAAGCGCTGCGCATCGTTCCAGCTCACGCTATCGACCGGCCGCTTGGGGTCGATGAACTGGCTGGGATTGCTGCCCATCACCTCCTGCCACAGGTCCTGGGTGACCTCGCTCTCCGCCAGCCAGAAGCCGCTCTCGATGGTGACCGGGTGCTGCATTTCATCCTCCCCGCGCCAGGGGCTGTCCCCTGCTGCGCTGCCCATGGTGAAGGAGCCCGGCGGGATCCAGCGCAGGCGCACCACCACCGAGCCGATCGGCAGGTCGGCGAACTGGCCGAAGCGGTCCATGCCGCGGGTCTTGGCCCAGGCCACCTGGGCCGGGGCCTGGGTGGAGGGACCCGTGCGCGACGAGGAGCCGACCGGGTCGCATGAGCATAGGACGACGACGAGAGCGAGGGTGAAAAGGGTCAGGCGCATGGCTGGTCTCCTGCAGAGGTGCGGCGCGTACGCGCGCCGATGAGTGCAGCCGACGGTAACGCCATGAGCCCACCTGCCAGGGGGCAATCCCGTGCATGCGTCGGACTGACTCACCAGCCCGGCAATGGCCAGGAGCAGGCACGGCTGCCGGACGCCGGCGCGATCGGGCTGCCGGCCGGGCGTCAGGAGATGAGGCCGCCGGCCGCCACCGCATCCACCTTCGGCTGCTGGCCGCGCAGGACGCTGTTGCCGTCGAAGAGCTGGCGCTGGTCGATCGGCGCGGGTGTGAGCCAGTCCGACTCGTTGAACTGGCCGCTCTGGCCATAGGCGAGGATGGCATTGCCGTAGCAGGTGGCCTCGACGGCATCCGCGGCGATGCCGCGCTCGAGCATCAGGCGTGCGGTCTTGGGCACCGCGAGGGGGTCGCTCACCCCCCAGTCGGCGCTCGAATCGACGATGATGCGCTCCTTGCCATAGCGGCGCACCACCTCGACCATGCGCTCATTGCCCATCTTGGTCTTGGGGTAGATGGTGAAGGCGGCCCAGAAGCCGCGGTCCAGGCATTCGCGCACGGTCTCCTCGTTGTTGTGGTCGACCACCACCATGCCCGGGGGCAGCCCGTGCTCGATGCAGATGTCCATCGAGCGGCTGGTCCCCGATTTCTTGTTGCGGTGCGGGGTGTGGATCATCACCGGAAGGCCGACCTCCTTGGCGAGCTCGAGCTGGATGCGGAAGTACTTCTCCTCCACCGCGGTCATGTCGTCGAAGCCGATCTCTCCGATCGCCACCACGCCATCCTTGCCGGCATACAGGGGCAGCAGGTCGATCACCTGCTCGGCGAGCGCGGCATTGTTGGCCTCCTTGGAATTCAGCCCGATGGTGCAGTAGTGGCGGATGCCGAATTGGCTGGCACGGAAGCGCTCCCACCCCACCAGCGAGGAATAGTAGTCCTGGAAGGAGCCGACCGTGGTCCGCGGCTGGCCGACCCAGAAGGCCGGTTCGATGACCGCGACCACGCCGGCGTCGCGCATCGCCTCGTAGTCGTCGGTGGTGCGCGCACTCATATGGACATGGGGGTCGATGAGCTTCATGGTCGGCTGCCTTCCTCTGCGGTATCGGCGCAGATGGTGTCGATGGCTGGCTGCGTCGGGTCGATGCCGTCAGCCATGAGGGAGATTAAACGAGCGCATCCCACAAAAGTTGACCGCTGGCGGCCGCCGCCGCCTCGCCCGGGTGGCGCGCCAGCAGCGCCTGGGCGGCTGGAGCGCCGCTGCCCCCCAGGGCCAGCGCGGCGGCCTGGCGATCGGCCGGACCGCCCTGCTCCAGCAGGCGCTCGAAGTCCTTCAGCGCACCGGCATCGATGCACACGCCCACCGGCCGCCAGAGCTGCGGATTGACCACCCGCTTGGCGGCCCAGCGTTCATGGGCGTAATCGCAGAGCATGCGGGTCAGGGCGGCATTCGCGCGGCGCTCAAGACCGATGATGCGGCCGAGCGGACAGTCGACGAACAGGCACTTGAGCACCATCTGGTTCCACGGCCCCTGCTCCAGCCAGCGTTCCGGATAGGGGTTGTCGAGGGCGACGGCGGCGAACACGCTGCGCATGTTCGCCCGGATGCCTTCGGCGGCCCGCTCCTTCAGGCGGTCGCCATGCGGCAGCAGCGGGAGCCCCTGGTAGAGCGCCACCAGCTCCTCGAGCCCGCTGGCGGCGAAGAGCTTGTCGAGGGTATTGAGCCAGGAGGTCGGATCGGCGTCCCTGAGGGACAATACCAGGCGCACGCGGGCGAGCTGGTCGAGGCTCCAGGCGCGTGGCTGCCAATGCGTGATCAGCTCCCCGGCCTGAGCGAGCTCGTCCGCCACCGGCGACAGGTCCTGCCTGCCCACCCGCCGCCCGGCGGCAGCGAAGGCGAGGAACAGGGCGCGCTCGGAGGCGGCGGGCTCCAGCTGGGCGACACGGGCGCAGGCATCCTGCAGCCATTGCCAGGCTTCCCCCTTGAGACGCTGGGACAACCAGGTATCGAGGAGGCGTACGAGGGTTTCGCCGCTCATGCCGTGCATTGTCGAGGCTTTGCCGCCGCTGCCAAGCACGGCATTCCCGCTGGTACTACACTCCTTCACCTTCGTACCTCCATCCGCCCCGGTGGACGGCTAGGCCATGATCCACTTTCTCGCCCTGCGCCTCGCAGATGAGCCGCGCGACCGTCTGGCCATGATCGCCGAACGGCTGCAGGCCTGGCAGCTTCCCGCCGCCTGGGTCCATCCCGAGGACTACCACCTCACCCTCGCCTACATCGGCGAGCTCGATGACGACGAGGTGCGCGTCCTGCCGCACGTGATCGGCGATGTCGCCGGCAGCCTGCGGCGGCCGGAGCTGCGCTTCAGCGGCCTGGGCGCGCAGGGCGGGCGAGCCGAACCCCGGGTGGTGTTCGCCGCCCTCGATGACCCGGAGCATGCCTGCGCCGGCATGCATGCCGACCTGTGCGCGGCCCTCGATCTCCCTGCGCGGCGGCAGTTCTCGCCGCATGTGACCCTCTGCCGCCCGCGTACCAGCGCCGCCCGCGAGCTGGCAGCCGCGAGCGGCGGGCACGACTGGCCGGGGATGTTCGCAGCCAACGGCCTGGCGGACTGGGGCGCCTGCCCGACCACCGACCTGGTGCTTTACCAGTCCGCCGGCCAGCAGCAGATCCGCTACCGCGCCCTGGCGCGCTGGCCGCTGGTGGCGGCATAGAGATCCGGCGCGGCGACATTTCCTAAGGTATAATCCGTGACATGATGCCAGAGGATCGAAGACCGCGGTAACCCGACCCACAGAGGAATCATATGGTCCATGCCGAATCAGCCGTGCAGCGGGAAGCGCTGGTCCTCGACCCCCTCAAGCGCTCGCCGCAGGTGACCCGCTTCGAGACCATGCTGCGCGAGCGCGTGGTCGGGCAGATGAGCGCGATCGACGCCATCCTCGATTCCTTCTCGAAGATCCTCGCCGGCATACGCAATCCCGAGCGGCCCATCCTCACCCTGCTGTTCCTCGGCCCGACCGGGGTGGGCAAGACCGAGACGGTCAAGGCGCTCGCCGAGACCATCTTCGGCAAGCGCACCGCCTTCACCCGCGTCAACTGCCAGGAATTCTCAAGCGAATTCACGGTCTCGAAGCTGTTCGGCTCCCCGCCGGGGTACGTCGGCAACGACGTCGAGCCGATGCTGTCGCAGGACAATCTCGACAAGCACCACAAGGAGGCGCAGACCGAAGGCCGCGGCGTGTTCGCCGAGGGCGAAGGCAAGATCGCCAAGCTCTTCCCGCAGGTGAAGTCGCACTACATGTCGATCGTGCTCTTCGACGAGGTCGAGAAGGCCCACCCGAAGGTGTGGAACGCCCTGCTCGGGCTGATGGAGGACGGGCACCTGACCCTCGGCAACAACAAGACCGTGGATTTCACCCGCTCGATCATCGTCATCACCACCAATGTCGGCGCCGAGGAGATGAGCGAGACCCTCCGCCACCGGTCGATCGGCTTCGAGGTCAAGACCGAGGCCGAGGCGATCAACCAGGACATCAAGGCCAAGGCGGTCGAGGCGGCCAAGGAGGTCTTCCCCTACGAGTTCCTCAACCGCTTCGACGACATCATCTGCTTCCGCGTGCTCACCAATCCCGATCTGCGCAAGATCCTCAACCTCATGCTGCAGGACGTCTACAAGCGCCTGCTCGGCGCGAATGTGCCGATCATCCTGCACTACTCGTCCGCCTACCTCGACAAGCTCCAGGCGGAGGGCACCGATCCGCAGTTCGGCGCACGGCCGATGCGCCGGGCGGTCGAGCGCATGCTGGTCGCGCCCCTGTCGCGCCTGATCGCCTCCAATCAGGTCAAGGCCGGCGACATCGTCAATGTCAGGCTGCGTGCCGGCGTGCCGGCGTTCATCCGCGAGGGGGCGGATCCGAAGAAGGTGGCGGCGGAGACGAAGGTGCTGCGCTGAGATCACCCTGCGCCCTCTCCGCCTGGACGGTGGCGGGATCTGGCCTGACTGCGCGGCGCAGGCCGGTGTCGCTCCCGTGAGCCTTGCGGTTCTTGCGCGCGGTGGTGCGCAGAAAGCTGTCGGCGAGTTCGTCATCGACCAGCTCGACGCGATTGCGCCCCTGCTCCTTGGCGCGGTAGAGCGCGGCATCGGCGCGGCCGATCAGCACCTCGGCGGTCTCATCCTGGTGGCAGGCGGCCAGACCGATGGAGACCGTCACCTGCCTGGGCACGGTGGTGAGCGCTGCGACGCTGGCACGTAGGCGCTCGGAGACATGCGCCGCGCCCTTGGGGGGGGTGTCCGGCAGGATGACCAGGAATTCCTCCCCGCCGTAGCGGCAGACCAGGTCGCCGGCGCGCAGATGGCCCATCAGCGCGCAACCGACCGCGGAGAGGACCGCATCGCCGCCGGCGTGGCCGAATTCGTCGTTGACGCGCTTGAAGTAGTCGATGTCGACCATCGCCACCGCCACCACCTCCCCGGCGTCGACCAGCTCGCGCAGGCGCGCTTCGCCGTACCAGCGGCGGTTGGTCCCGGTCAGCGGATCGATGCGCGCGAGCGACTGCAGCCCGCCGTAGAGGGTGACCCGGCGCAGGCTGAGCGAGAGCTGGGTGCGCAGGACCTCGGCGACGTAGCGCTGGTCGGCGATGGTGCGTCCCAGCAGGCTGGGCTGCACCGTGGTCTGGCGCAGCACCAGCGCGGCTTGGCCATCGACCCCGGGACTCAGATCGAGCACCAGGTCGCCGCCATCCTCCTCCGGCAGCGCCACCGGTCGGCCGAGCACCGGCGCCGGACCGGAGGCCTCGCCGCCGAGGCTGCGCCAGCTGCCGCGCTCCCACACCAGGAGGTCGGCCTGGGAGCACGACCAGTAGCGCCGCATCGCCGAGGTGAAGCGCACCCGGGCGTCGCCCTCCTCGACGCAGCCCACCAGCTCGGCGCTGACCTCGAAGACGCCGCGCTGCAGGTCCTGGGCATCCTCGAGCACGCGCAGTTCGTCGGCGATGGTGTGGCGCTTGAGCTCGAGCAGGCGCGGATCGGTGGCCAGGGCGATGGTCCTGGTGCCGGCCCTGGGCCCGCCGCGCTCCCGGCGGCGCGAGCTGATCGAGGCGAGCGTGCCGCCGAACAGCGCCAGCACCGCCAGCGCGCCGTACAGCCACGCACCCTGGAGCACCGCCGTGCCGGCCACCGCCGCGGTCAGGGTGATGGGCAGCGAGAGGGCGGAGATCCTCATGAGGCGATCTCGACGCGGTTGCGGCCGAGGGCCTTGGCCTGGTAGCAGGCGGCGTCGGCACGCTCGAGGGCGGCACGGGCGCTCTCCTGGTTGACGCGCGCCACCGCGATGCCGAAGGACGCGGTCACATGCAGCTCCGGCTGATCGGCCACCGGCGTGCTCGAGGCGATCGCCTGGCGCAACTGCTCGGCCAGGGCGCTGAGCGCCTGGAGATCGTAGCCGATGACCAGGCCGGCGAACTCCTCGCCGCCATAGCGGCAGGCGATCGAATTGGGCGGCAGCGTGCTGGTCAGCGCGCGCGCGACCACGCGCAGGGCGGCGTCGCCGACGAGGTGGCCGTGCTGGTCATTGAAGCGCTTGAGATGGTCCATGTCGCACATGATCAGCCCCAGGCTGATGCCCTGGCGGCGGCAGGCGGCGCTCTGCTCCTCGAGGCGGCGCAGGAACTCGTGCTGGCCGAAGAGGCCGGTGAGATCGTCGCGCAGCGCCAGCCCGCGCGCCTGGTTGACCAGGTCGACCGCCGCCAGCCCGAGGCCGCCGAGGCGTCCGAGCGCGCCCAGGAGCTCGAGCGCCAGCCGGTCGCCGACATCGCTGGTGAGCAGGTTGACCACCAGCACGCCGCGCAGGGAGTCGCCGGCATCGCGGCCCTGGCGCCGATCGGCACGCAGCGGGATGAGCATGCGCAGGCTGCCGCTCCCGCGGCGGATGAGCGAACGCGCTTCGGCGGCGACATAATGCTCATCGGCGCCCGCTTCGCGGGCGCAGGGATGGCCGTCGGCATCGCACGACGCCCTGCAGCGCTGCTCCTCCGCCGTGCCCAGGAAGACCTGCACCTCGCGCACCTCCGGCAGCATCTCGCGGGCACGTTGGCACAGCACGCGGGCGAATTGATCGAGCTCGCGCGCCGCCGACATCTCGAGGCAGGCGTCGAGCAAGGCGGGATAGCGCTGAATGTGGCGGTGGAGCAGGGTGCGTTCGTGCTCGGCGTCGCGCAGCTCGGCGCGCAGCATGCGCAGGCTCTCGCCATCCGGCATCAGCAGCAGGCGGATGACCAGGGTGGCGGCGAAGCCGCACACCCCCCAGGCGACCAGCGCCTCCCAGCCGCCCCAGGGCGAGAGCGCGAGGATCGGAGCCGAGAGCGCCAGCGCCGGCAGACCGAGGCTCTGGATGCCGGCGCAGGCCCAGACGGCGCACAGCGCCCCCGCCAGCGGAGCGGGCAGCCCGGGCTGGATCAGTCCGAGGGCGGCGCTGGCGGAGCAGGCGATCGAGAGCGCCAATACCTGCACTGCGGAACTGCGGACCGGATCGGTCATGGCAGCCCATCGTGCGCACTCTCCCCTGAGCGGGCAAGTGGAGAGCGTGCCTCCGGGCCGGCACCGGCGATTGCCGCGGGGACGCACCGGCGTACCCTGCCTGGCACGCTCGGCGTTGGCGGATGCCAACCTCGGCTATCGGAGGCGCCTGCCATGTCCCCTGCCGCCACCCCTGCTGCCAGCAGCAGCCGCACCGCCAAGGTGGTGCGCACCACCAAGGAGACCGACATCACCGCGACCTGGTCGCTCGACAGCAGCGGGCCGTCGACCATCAGCACCGGTATCGGCTTCCTCGACCACATGCTCGAGGCGCTGGGCAAGCACAGCGGCACCACCCTGCAGGTCGCCTGCCGTGGCGATCTGCACATCGACGGCCACCACACCACCGAGGATGTCGGCATCGTGCTCGGCCAGTGCTTGCGCGAGGCCCTGGGCGAGCGTCTGGGCATCGAACGCTTCGGCCACATGACCTGTCCGCTCGACGAGGCCCTGGTCGCCGCCACCATCGACATCTCCGGCCGGCCCTATCTGGCCTACGATCTCAAGCCCGAGGCGGCGCTTCTGGGCAGCTGGGCGACCGAGCTGATCCCGGAGTTCTTCGGCGGTTTCACCGACAACGCGCGCGTCTGCCTGCACCTGCACCAGCTGCATGGCCGCAACAGCCATCACATCGTCGAGGCCGCCTTCAAGGCGTGCGCCCGCGCCCTCAGGCAGGCGATCCGCATCACCGGCGACGGGGTGCCGAGCACCAAGGGCATGCTCGCCTGAGGCTCAGGCCTAGCGCTGTGCCAGCGCCGACGCGACCGTCGGGCTGACCAGGCCGGTGAGCGGCAATCCGGCATCGAGCACCTGCCGGATCAGGCGCGAGCTGATATGGATATGGGAGCTGGCGCTGGGCAGCAGCAGGGTGTCCAGGCCGTGGCTGCGATTGACCTCGGCCATCGCCTGCTCGGTCTGCCAATCACCGGCGTTGCGCACGCCGCGCACCAGCACCGTGCAGCCCTGCGCGCGGGCGAAGGACACCGTGGCACCGGCATAGCTGACGATGCTCACCCCCGGCAAGGCGGCGCAGTCGCGGCTCAGCAGAGCCACCCGCTGCTGCAGCGCCAGGAAGGCGTGCTTGTCGGGATTCTCGGCGATGCCCACCAGCAGCTCGCCGACCAGCGGCGCCGCGCGGCGGATGAGGTCCAGATGGCCGAGATGCGGCGGGTCGAAGCTGCCGGGGTAGAGCGCTTTCATCTCTTATTCCTGGGAGCCGACCGCTGATCTGGCCAGACCATCTTCCGCTCGTGCCCGGGCGCCCGGATTCACGCGTCGACGAGCTGGTTGGACCGGCAGACAACCTGCCGAAACCGGCGCCGTGGGGAATGGACGTGTCATGGGCCACGGGCCGGCCGGCGGCCTGGCGTCACCGCGCGCTCTCCTCGATGCGTGCGATCAGGTCCGCCGCGAGCGTCTCCTCGCCGCCACCGTCGAGGTGGATGATGCGGACCGATTGCAGGACGCCATCGGAATCGGTGCGCTTGAAGATCACATAGCACACCAGGCTGCCGCCATTCTTGAAGATGATGCGGCTGGGCTTGCCGAGATCGTTGGGTGGCGGTTCGGGGGTGCTGGTCTTGCTCTCGGTGGTGGTGCCGGCATCCGCGGTTGACGGCTTGCCGTTGTCCGCGGTCTTGCCGCTGTCGGTGGTGCCGCCGGCCCCGCCGGCCTTGTCCTTGGCATCCTTCTTCTTCTTGTCCTCGAGATCCTTCAGCTGCTTGGCCTGGTCGGCGAGCTGCTTGGTCTGCTCCTTGTCCTTGGTGCGCGCCGCCAGCCAGGCATTCCAGTCCGCGGGCTCGTCGGAATTCGGGTAGCCCGGATAGCCATTGCCCTTGTTGTAGATGGTCGGCTGCAAGCCGGAGCGCGCACGCAGGGCGAGCACCGCGTCATCGTGGGTCTGGCGGTCCCCGACCGCCTGGACGAGCAGTCTGTAGACGATGTCGTCCATCTCCTTGGGCAATGCGGCGACGGCACGCAGCGATTCGCGCTTGGGCGTCGCATCGCCCCCGGCGAATGCCTGGGTGAAGGCCGTGACCGCTTCATTCTCGGTCGCCTGGGCGCAGCCCAGCGCGAGGCCGGCCAGCAGCAGCCAGGCGAGGTGGATATTCCGTCGGGACGTGGTCGCGCTCATGGCCATCTCCTCACCCCGCTAGGCGGGCACAGTCCATAGCATGTCTCTGGCGACCTGGCTGGCAATGTCGGAGCTGGCGAGCAGGGCGGCCAGGCGCATGGCGAAGGCCAAGGCGGTGCCGGGTCCCTGGCTGGTCACCAGGGTGCCATCGACGACCACCGGCTGGTCGAGCCAAGCGAGCGCATGCGGCTCGACCTGGGCTCGCACGCCGGGGAAGGAGGTCAGCCGGCGACCTGCGCATAATTTCTTTGGCACCAAGGCGATAGGAGACGCACAGATCACACCGAGAAGGCTGCCGCGGTGCAGCTGGCGTTCCGCCAGGGCTTGGATTCGCTGGTCATCCCGGCAGGTTGCCGCCGAGCCCATGCCGCCCGGCAGGTAGACCAGCTCCCAGGATTGGTCGATGCAGCCATCGAGCAGGGCATGGGCACCCAGCGGGATGCCACGGCTGCCGGTCACCAGGGTGGTGCCGGTGGTGCTGGCGATGACGACCTGGACGCCGGCGCGCACGAGCACGTCGGCGACGGTCACGGTTTCGATCTCCTCGGCGCCGGGGGCGAGGACCACGAGGGCACGGGCCATGGGAACGTCCTGACTGCCGGGTCCAGCGTTGCGCGCAGGCCGGTACGGCAATGATCGATGATCGCAGCGGGGTGCAAGGATGGTCATGGCACAGATGCACGGTCGTGGCCGCCTGGCGGCGCTGGTGGGCCTCCTGGGCCTCCTGGGGCTTTGCGGCCTCAGCCGGGCCGTGGGGCTCGAGGCGCCGGACGACGGTGCGTCGCTGATCAAGCGCATCGCCGCCGCCCACCGCGCCATCATCAGCGTCCAGGGCCGGGCCACCTGGCGCACCCGCCACCGCGACGAGCCGGCTGGCGACGAACGCGTGCAGCTGGTGCGGTTCTTCTTCGTCCTGCCCGACCAGTACCATCTGGCGATCACCAAGCCCGGCGATGAGGATTCTTTGGACATCGTGCGCAGCGACGGGATCAGGCGCGAGGAGCTGAAGTACCAGTTCCGCGACACCGCACCCGACAGCACGGTCACGCCGGTCGGCACCGATGATGCGGAGTTCACCCGCCTGCTCGCCTGCTTCCGCTTCGATGTGCCGCTGCTCAGCAAGGACTTCTCGGTCCAGGCCGAGGCGGTCGCAGACGGTGCGCGCGTATCCCTGCGGCCTCTGCATGCACAGCTGAGCGACCAGATGACCAGCATCACCATCGATCTCGATGCCGCCCTGGCGATCACCCGGGTGGTGTGGGACGACCCCCAGGGCAACCGCTACGCGGTGACCATCGACCAGGCGGTCTACAACCAGCCGATCGATCCGGCGAAGTTCCATATCCCGCCGCCGGCGCCTCCGCCCCGCTGATCAGGCTTGAGCGGTTGCCCCCTGCTGGCACGCCCATTTCGGGGGTATGCTGGAGGAGCATGGACGGGTCACTGAACGCCTTCGAGCGCTGCTACTGCACCGGGGTCACGCGCGCCGAGGTGCTGCGTGCGTGCGTGCTGCAGGGCTGCCGGACGGTGGAGGAGCTCCAGGACGTCACCGGCGCGTGCACCGGCTGCCGCACCTGCAGGCCCGAGCTGGAGCAGCTCCTGCGCGCGCGCACGGCATGCGCCGCCGGCCGGGCAATGCGGCCGGACGCGCCTGCGGCCCCACCGGACACGCGGGAGGGGCACCGATAGGCTGGTCTTGGCAGTCAGGGCCATCGCTCTAGCGTACCGCTGCGGAGGCGTCCATGCCCATCACCGTCGACGACGCGGTTGCCCTGGTCCGCAACGAGGCGGGCATGACCGAGGCTTCCGTCATCCACCTGATGGATGGCCTGGTCGGCGGGGCGTTCACCTCCGAGCAGGCGGCCGATCTCCTGGTGTGCTGGAGCGAACGCGGCGAGACGGCGATCGAGCTGGCCAGCGTGGTACGCTGGTTGCTGAGCAAGGCCGTGGATCTGGGAGCGTTCCGCGGGAGCATGGACCTGTGCGGCACCGGCGGCAGCGGCCTGACCCGCTTCAACGTCTCGACCACCGCCACCTTCGTGCTCGCGGCCGCCGGCATCCCGGTGGTCAAGCACGGCAACAAGGGCAGTGGCAGGCCCAACGGCAGCTTCGACCTGCTCGAGGCCCTCAAGGTGCCCTATCTCCTGCCGGCCGCGGCGGTGCATCGGCTGCTGGAGCGCACCGGGGTGTGCTTCCTGTTCGCGCGCCAGATGCACCCGCTGGTCAAGACCCTGGCCCCGGCGCGCCAGCTCGCCCGCGCACGGGTGGTGCGCACCATCTTCAATCTCGCCGGACCGCTCGCCAATCCCGCCCGGCCGCTCAAGCAGGTGATCGGCGTCACCGATGGGCGCACCGCGCATGTGATGGCGGAGGCGCTGCACCTGCTCAACGGTCCACGGCCGGGCGCGCGCGCGCTGGTGGTCAGCGGCCATCCGGGCATCGATGAGGTCTCGATCACCGGGCCCACCAACGTGTGGGATGTGCGCGACGGCAAGGTCCACCATGCGATCATGGAACGCCTCCATCAGCCGGGGTTGAGCCATGAGAACCTGCCAGGGGGCGATGCACCGGAGAACGCCCGCCATTTCGAGCGCCTGCTCACCGGTGCCGAGCAGGGGCCGCTGCTGGACATGGTGTGCATCAATGCCGGTACGGCGCTCGATTGCTGGCATGGCCAGGCGATCCGCGGCGATGGACCCGGCTTCGCCCAGGCGCGGGCGCTGATCTCAGACGGCTCGGCCTGGGCAGCCTTCACCAGGCACCGCGAACTCGCCACCGAGCTGCACCGGGGGTGACCTGCCGGCGGCCCCCCGGGGGCATCCGCAACCGCCTGTGCTGAGAGCGTGTTATGCGGCCTTCCGGCGGCAGGGCCTCCCATCGGTGGCAAAAGGGTCGAAATGATCGCAGAATGCAGGACATAGGCTTGCAGATCTGCATGCCGCGTGATCCTCAGGGGGCGACATCCGCCGTCCGGGACGCGCCTGGGGGAAGCTTATGCTCGACGATCCGAATTTCGTGCCCTTCATCCGCACATCGACCTGGTCGGGCATTGCCGACTGCTTCACCTGTCCGCTGCTCAAGGACGACGGCCACCTGGTGATCGCCTACGGGCTGCTGGGCTCATCCAGCGTCACCTACCTCACCCAGGCCGGCCGCAAGGCCAGCGAGCTGACGGATGTCGAGATCCACATCCGCGCCATCCGCAACATGCTCAAGGTGCCCGGCCGTCCGAATTGGCAGGAGCACAAGCTGGGCGGCGAGAGCTATGTGATGCGGGTCGGCAATGAGCTGGTCGCCTCAGGGGTGCTCAATGCCAAGGGGCTGCTGCGGCTCAACGACTTCCTCGACGCGCCGAGCTACTACGTCGCCATCCCCTGCCTCTTCACCATGGTTGCCGCAACCCACCCCGGCCTGCTCAGCGGCATCGTCAAGGGACTCTATGAGGATGCCGTGCGCGACAGCGCGGGTCCGATCAGCGATCGGCTGATGGTGGTCAACAAGGGCCAGCTGAGCAGCTATGCCGGCGCACCCCCCGCCTCCTCCTCCGGCGAGCCGGCCGATCAGGCGGGCCAGGTGCTGGTGCTCACCCAGGGGCTGGCGGCGGTGTGGGTGGTGACGGAGCACGCCAAGGGCGCCGTCGGCGACGGCACCTCGGTGGCGTTCGTCAGCGGCGTCAAGCGCCGCCTGGCCAAGGAGGCGCCGGCGCTGGTCGAGCTGGTGGCGTCTGCGGAGAGCGGGGTCGATGAGGCGGCCGCGTCGGTGCGCCGGACCAAGGAGGCGATCGGCGGCATCGATGCGATGGCCGGGGTGCTGCGACCAGCGTTGGGGGCAGCGGCCTTCGACGAGCTCTCGAGGGCGCTGATCGGCGCGGCCACCGACCTCGGGCAGTCCGGCACCGGCTTCTTCGGCATCGGCCGCAAGCTGCCGGATGACGTGCGCGTGGTGGTGCGTGCGCTCTCAGGCGTGCTCGGGCTGGCGAACGCCACCCCTGCACGTCCGGCACCCTGATCGACCAAGGACTCAGGGGCGCTTCTGCCCGTAATAGGCCGCCGGCCCATGCTTGCGCTGATAGTGCTTGTCGAGCAGGTAGCGCGGCACGCTGATGGCGGTGGGAGCGAGGGTGCGGGTGTGCACCAGCATGCGCGCCAGGCGCTCCATCACCACCGCATGGTAGACCGCCTTCTCCACCGTCGCACCCCAGGCGAACGGGGCATGCTGACTGATCAGCGCCCCCGGGATGCTGAGCGGATCGAGCCGATCGGCAGCGAAGCGCTCGATGATCACCGCGCCGGTGCTGACCTCATAGCCGTCCTCGATCTCCTGGGCGGTCAGCGGCCGGGTGCAGGGGATGTCGCCGGCGAAGTAGTCGGCATGGGTGGTCCCCAAGGCGGGGATGGGCAGGCCGGCCTGGGCGACGCTGGTGGCGTATTCGCTATGGGTGTGGACGATCCCGCCGATGGACGGCCAGGCGCGGTAGAGCTCGAGATGGGTGGGGGTGTCGGAGCTCGGGGCCAGGGTGGCCTGGCCGGCGGCGGCAGGGATCACCGCCCCGTCGGCCAGGCGGATGGCCACCAGGTGCTCTGGCCGCAGGTGCTGGTAATCGACGCCGCTGGGCTTGATCACCATCACCCCGGCATCGCGATCGACGGCCGAGGCATTGCCCCAGGTGAACAGCACCAGGCCGTGGCGCACCAGATCGCAATTCGCGGTCAGCACCCGCTCGCGCAGGGCATCAAGGGGGGTCATGGCGGCATCCTGTCCTGATTTCCGCCGGCGCCAGGGCTCCCATCCCATCCTGGTCCGTCGTGCTGGCTGGACGGCTCGCGCGCACCCATCCAGGGCACCTATCTGGTTGCCGCCCAAGGCAAGAGGGAATCACTCTTGAAATTTCCACCCGATCGCTAGCATCATTTGCGCAAAAATTGAGCGATCTTGCGGCTGCCGCAGCCCTAATCGTTCCGCTCATTTCCAACAACACAAGGAGTCAGCATGCGCATTGCCGTCCGTGCCACCGAGGAAGCCATCATCCGGTTGCTGCGTGCCGGGCACCCCCTGCCTGGTGACGTCGTTGATCGCGAGTTGGAGACCCGATTGCCGGTGTTTCAGAGTGTCGAAGCCGTTCCCGTAAAGAATTACGGCATCGAAGGCACGGGACGCATCGTCGTCGCGCGTGGTCGCAAGGATGTCTGGTTCGTCGATATCAAGCGTCGGGCATCGAAGATCTCGCCCAAGGATGGCGAGGCGTTCGTCGAGATGCGCGACAAGCTGCAGCAGCGCTATCCGGGCCAGAAGGTCACCGGATGGCTGGTGACCACCGCCGACGTGGACACCAAGGCCAAGTCCTTCATCGCTGAGCAGGGATGCTTTGCGACGGCGGGCGCCGCCAAGCGCTAACCCACTGCAAGAACCTGGGTTAGTAAAAGAGCTATCAGGCGAACCGGAGCAGGGATGACCTGCTCCGGTTCGTTGTCTCATCGGTCCATCTGACGTCAGCCGGCGTGGGCGGGGACATACCGTCCCGACGCCTCGGCCTGCCGGGGTGGTCCGCAGACCACCGCGATGCGGCTCTCCCCCCAGAGGCTGCGCAGACGGCCGACCAGAGCGCTGCTGGGGTGCACGCGCCAGCGTTCGCCCACCTTGAGGGTGAGCAGCACATCGCCGGGGGTATGCACCAGGAGCGTCACCGGGCAGCCGCCGCTGTGCTCCTTGAACACCATGTCGCAGCGGTCAACCAGGCCCAGCAGCTGCGCGGCGTCAGCGGCGCAGGCCAGATCGATGGTGACCACCAGCTCCCGGGCAAGGCGCTCGAGCACCAGGTGCGCCGGCACCACCTCGGTGATGCGCAGGCTGGGCAGCTCGTCGCTGTGGGGTGGCTCAACCGGACCGGCGTCCTCGCCGTCGCCCAGCGGCGGCTCGGCATCGTCGCTGGGCGGTGGCGGCCGGCTGCTGCGGCGCTCCCGCCGTTCGACCGTGCCGCTGAACAGCGCCACCAGGTCCGGTTCGCATTCGGCCCCGAACTGCTCATAGGGTCCCGGGTTCGCCTCGCCACGGCGGTTCTGCCCGCCGGGGAAGAGTACCGCCTCGAAGCGGCCATGCTCGTCCTCGAGGGTGAGCACCGCCATGGTCTTGCCGGCCTTGGTGCGGATGACGCGCTTGGCCAGCACCACCGCGGCGACGGTGGCGTTGCTGCCGCTGGCCAGGTCCGCCAGACCGCGGCTGACCTGGGTGGCGATGGGCAGGAGATCGTCGCGATGGCTGGCCAGCGGATGGCTGGAGATCCAATAGCCGGTCAGGCCCTTCTCGAAGGCCAGGCGCTCGGCCTGCGACCAATCGGGGACATCCTGGTAGCCCTGGGTCTCCTGTTTGAAGGAGGCCTCGCTCTCGAAGGCATCGAACAGCGTCTGCTGGTTGTCGGCCTTGGTCCTGGTGACGCGGTTGCCGCGGTCGAAGGCGCGGTCCTGGGTCTCCATCAGGCTGCGGCGATTCTGGTGCAGGCTGTCCAGCGCACCGACCTTGATCAGGCTCTCGACCACGCGCTTGTTCACCACCCTGGTATCGACCCGTTCGCACAGGTCGTAGAGGCTGAGGTAGGGTCCATTGCCGGTGCGCTCGCGGATCAGGGTGTCGGCCGCGGACTCGCCGATCGCCTTCACGCCGCCGAAGCCGAAGCGCACCTTCGGCCTGGCCTCGGCCTGCTGCGCGCCATCGCCAGGTCCGGCCGCCGGGCGCGCCGCCACCAGGGTGAACTCCCAGCCCGACTCGTTGATGTCAGGCGGGAGCACCGGGATGCCCGAGGAGCGCAGCTCCTCGACGAACTTGGTCATCTTGTCCTTGTTGTCCATTTCATAGATGAGGTTCGCGGTCATGAAGGCGGCATAATGGTTGGCCTTCACAAAGGCGGTCCAGTAGGCGATCAGGCCGTAGCAGGCAGAGTGCGACTTGTTGAAGCAATAGCTGGCGAAGCCGAGGATCTTCTCCCACATCTCCTTGCACTTCGAGCGATCGAACTGGTGCGCCGACCAGGCTCCGGCGATGAACTTCTCCTCGAGCTTCTTGAGCACATTGATGTCCTTCTTGCCCATCGCCTTGCGCAGGTCGTCGGCTTCAGCCGGGGTGAAGCCGCAGAGCTCGCGGCTGATCGACATCACCTGCTCCTGGTAGATGTACAGGCCGTAGGTCTCCTTGAGCACGCCTTCGAGCACCGGATGCGGGTAGTCGACCCGCTCGCGCCCATGCTTGCGGTCGCAATACTGGATGTGCATGCCGGCCATCAGCGGGCCGGGGCGGTAGAGCGCGACCAGGGCGATGAGGTCCTCGAAGCGGTCGGGCTTGAGCAGCTTGATCAGCTCCTGGAAGCCGGGCGACTCGCATTGGAAGACGCCAAGGGTCTCGCCCTTGCCCAGCATCTCGAAGGTCTTGCGGTCATCGAGCGGCACCAGCCCGTAATCGAGCGTGCGGCCCTCGCTCTGGCGCACGATGTCGGCGGTCTTCTTCAGGATCGACATGGTCTTCAGGCCGAGGAAGTCCATCTTCAGCAGGCCGCATTTCTCGACCTGGCTCATGTTGTACTGGGTGGCGGCCTTGTCCTTCACCCGGCAGACCGGCACATAGTCGTGCACCGGCCCAGGTGCGATGATGATGCCGCACGCATGCACGCCGAGCGAGCGGCCGAGCTTCTCGAGCTGGAGCGCGCAGTCGAGCACCTGGCGCGAGCGCTGATCGCCTTCGTAGCGCTTCACCATCTGCTCGACCGCGCCGTACTCGTTCTTGTCCTTGTCGATGGGCTTGCGCCCGAGGCAGACCTGCAGGTCGTGCTTCCCCGAGGGGTCCTCCGGCACCAGGTTGGCCAGCTCCTGCGATTCCTCCGGCGTCCAGTGGTAGGCGCGGGCGACGTCCTTGATCGCCATGCGTGCCTTCATCGTCCCGAGGGTCATGATCTGCGTCACCGCATCGTGGCCGTACTTGTTGGCCACGTACTCGATGACTTCGCCCCGGCGGTCTTTGCAGAAGTCGATGTCGATATCAGGCATCGACTTGCGGCCGGGATTGAGGAAACGCTCGAAGAGCAGGCCGTAGCGCAGGGGGCAGATGTCGGTGATGCCCATCGCAAAGGCGACGATCGAACCCGCCGCCGAACCGCGCCCGGGGCCGACCGGGATGCCGCGGTCCTTGGCCCAGTTGATGAAATCGGCGACGATCAGGAAGTAGGCGGCGAAGCCCATCTTGAGGATGGTCTCGAGCTCGAAGCGCAGGCGCTCCGGCACCTCGGCGGGCGGCGTGTCGCCGTAGCGCCGGGCGATGCCGCGCGCGCACAGCTCGCGCAGCCAGCTCTCCTGGTTGTGCCCGTCCGGACAGGTGAAGATCGGCAGGTAGTAGGAGCCGGTGGGGATCATGGAGTGCGAGCACAGCTCGCGCACCAGGCGGGTGTTGCCGATCGCCTCCGGGAGATCGTGGAACAGCGCCGTCATCTCCTCTGCGGTCTTGAGGTAGAACTCGTCCGAAGGCATGCGCTTGCGATGGGTGTCATCGATGGTGGTGACCTTCTGGATCGCCAGCTGCACATCGTGGATGGAGTGGTCGGAGCGCTCCAGGTAGTGCACCCAGTTGGTGGCGACCACGGCGACCTGCTGCGCGCGCGCCAGGCTCAGCGCGGCGGTGCGGGTGCTGAGCGGTCCATCGCACTGGTGGTCGGTCAGCTCGACGAACACGCGCTCGCGCGAGAAGATGTCGACCAGCAGGCCGAGCTGGCGCGCCGCCTCATCCTCGGCGCCGGACTGCAGGTGGCGGTTGAGGAAGCCATCGCGGCCGGCGCCGGTCAGGCAGACGATATCGGCGCTGAGGGCCTGGATGGCCTCGATATCGACGCGGGGCTCGAAGTAGAAGCCCTCGAGCCAGCCGCGGCTGACCAGCTTGGCGAGGTTGCGGTAGCCATTCTCGTTCTGCGCCAGCAGCACCAGCTGGTGCCAGTCCCGCACCCGCTCCTTCATCCCCAGGGGTGCGACGTTGACCTGGCAGCCGATGATCGCGCCCACCCCCACCTCCTTGGCGGCGCTGTAGAACTCGTAGGCGCCGAAGAGGTTGCCGCGGTCGGTGAGCGCGACCGCATCCATGCCCCTGTCCTTGACCGAACGCAGCAGCCGGCCCACGGTGATGGGCGACTCCAGCAGGGTGTAGTGGCTGTGGACATGCAGATGGGTGAAATCGGACATGGGTTCAGGGCCGCCGGCAGGGCATGCCCGCACCATAGCGCAGGGCCGGCGGTGTGAACCACCAGATGCGCCGGTCCTCTGCGCGCCTGGTGGCGCCTAGAACTTCACCGTCAGGTTGCCCGCGATCAGGTAGACCAGGTCGCGCGCCGGGTTCGGGCTGAGCGACACCGAGTCATAGGCCGAGCCCGGCTTGAAGGCGCCGGCCAGCAGGCTGATGGTGGCATTGGAGGTGTAGTCCCAGGCGAGGGTGAAGTCGCCCTCCTGGCCGAAGTCCTTGGTCCCGGCGGTGGTCGCCTTGGCCAGGCGGTAATCGGCATAGATGAGCTTCACCCGCACCCGCTTGCGGTCGTCGAGGGCGTACTCGAACTTGGCCTTGAGCGCCTCCAGGTCGCCCTGCACCAGGTTGGCCAGACGCCCGTACTTCGGGTTCTCGACGATCAGGGTGTCGCTCGTGCCCGACCACTTGTTGATGAAGGCATGGTTGGTGGTGTTGGGGGTGCCGGCGGCGTTATTGTCGGTGTCATCGCCGCTGAGGAAGTCGCCTTGCAGGCCGAAGACCAGGTTGGTGTCCAGGTGCCAGTCCACCCCGCCGCTGACGCCGAAGCCGCCGAAGGTGGTGTTGGCGTCCTGGGTGCCGCGCTGCATGGCGAATTCGCCGAACAGCTCCACATCGCTGAGGTCGGCATCGGCGCCGACGTAGTAGGTGTAGAGCTTGCTGCCGTACACCGGGGCGGCATTCACCGAGGCGAAGCCGTCGTTGGTGTTGAGCTGGATGTCGCGCTCGAGATTCGCCGATGCGGTGACGAAGTAGCGGTCGTTGCCGGTGGTCTCCGGCTGCCAATCGACCATCGCCCCGAACAGCGAGCTGTTGTCGGGCATGCGCAGCGCGTAGGGGGTGAAGTCCAGGGTGTCGTAATTGTAGCGGGCGCGGGCGCCGTCCCAGCTGGTGATGGTGGGATCGTTGGCGTGGCTGTCATAGAGGAAGGCGGCGTGGTCCTTGCGCAAGTTCCAGCAGACCGGCATGCGGCCGACCTCGACCGTGAGATTGCGGCTGTTGAGGAACTCCTTGAGCGTCACGAAGGCGTCGTTGACCACCGCATTGCCGGACGAGCCGTCGACCGGGGCGTTGGAGGTGGAGTTGTTGTTCGCCGCCGTGCCGGCGGGCTGGGTCGGCGAATTGGTGCCGGAGACCCCCTGGTAGGCGAGCCCCACCGACACCTCGATGCGGTCGTCGACCTCGACGCGTGCGCCCAGCTCGGTGCGGATCCATTCCTCGTTGCGATGGTCGGGGATATCGCCGTCGGCGGCGGTGTAGTGGCCGAGCATGACGAAATCGATGTCGACCAGGCCCTGGATGTAGACCAGCCGGTTGGCGCTCTGCGACTTGCCCGGGGAGACCTCCACCTGGCCGCCATTCGGCCCGATCACCGACGGACTGGAGCCGTTCGGGCTGCCCACCGGGGTCGGCGCCAGCGTCGGTGGCGGGTTGGTGGAATCGGCGGCGACGACCGGTAGGGCGGCGCTGATCAGCAGCAGGCTGGGGACCAGGGAGGCGAAACGCGGTGGCATGTGACCTCGGGGCGATGACCAGACGGGTTGACGAGGGAGCGGAGGGGTGCGGACATTACCCGTGCACGCGCGCTGCGCAATGCAGAGAGCCCGGTCTTTGCCCCGCAGGAGCCGCGTATGCCGGTCCCCGGGTGAGGGTCGCACGGCAGTCGTTTGCATCCGAGCGTGGCGATGGCAAGGTGCGGCGCGAGCCACAGGGAGTCGGACATGCGCACATTCGTGATCCTGGTGGTGCTAGCGGCAGCCGGATTCGGCGGCTGGAAATGGTACACGGGACGTCAGGCGTCCGCCAACCACGAGGCGGTGGCGAACGCACCCGCCAAGGAGACCGCTCCGCAGGCCAACCCCGGCTTCGGATCGCCGGCGCAGCCCGATGCGCCGCTCCCGCCAGAGCTGAAGGCCGAGTATGACCGGGCCGAGGCGCTGTGGGCCCAGCTCGCCAAGGACGGCTCCCCTGCGGTCACGGTCAAGGCACCCCTCCTGGACCAGCTCTACAGCAAGGTGCTCCAGGGGATCTACAACAAGAGCGAGCACAAGGAGCTGGAGCAGCGCCTGGTCGCCGACCGCCTGACGCCCCTGGGCAACGAGCTGTTCTTCTCGCGTACCCGCTATCCCGAGGATGAGACCGGCATCATGGTGATGCATGAGGCCCAGCCGGGGGAGAGCCCGGACCGGATCGCCAAGAAATACGGCATGTGCGTCGAGCTGCTCAACCGCCTGCGCGGCATGACCAACCTCACCGATGCCAGCCTGCATGCCGGCGACCGGCTCAAGGTGGTGGCGGTGCGTGAGCACGGCGGCTATCTGCTGCATGTCGACAAGAGCGATTTCTACCTCGATTGCTACATCGCCGGCCTGTTCGCCCGCCGCTACCCGATCTCGCATGGCGCCAAGGAGACCCCGACCCCGGTGGGCAAGACCCACCTGGTTGATCGCGTCCTCGATCCGACCTGGACCGATCCGCACACCCACGAGGTCTACCAGCCAGGCGACGCACGGAACATCCTCGGCGGGGTGTGGATGTCCTTCTCCCCGGACGGCATCGGCCAGAGCGGGCTGGGCATCCACGGCTACACCGGAGCGGACGCGAAGATGCAGGCGATGGTCTCCAATGGCTGCGTCCGCCTGGACACCCCCCAGGCCAAGGAGCTCTACCAGACCCTCGCCCATCCGGACCGCTGCCCGACCGCGGTCGAGATCGTCGAATAGAGGCACCCCGGCCCTCTGGGCCCGCGCAGCGGCATGTCAGAAAGGCCTTGCTCATCGGGGACCTGCACTAGAATCCCCGGCCCCACGCAAGGAGCATCGGTTGTTATGATTCGCGTCGAAGCCCGCAGCGGTGAGCCCCTCGAGAAGACCCTTCGCCGCTTCAAGAAGCGCTGCGAGAAGGAAGGTCTGACCAAGGACATCAAGAAGAACCTCTACTACGACAAGCCTAGCGAGCGTCGGCGCCGCGAATCGCGCAAGCTCGAGAAGCGCCTGCTGCAGGAGAAGATGGAAGCCACCGCAGCGCAGCACGTGCGCTGAACGGCGCCCGGCCCCCGCCGCGCCCAGCGCAGCGCCATGCGTCCGGCGGCACCGTCCGCCCGGCGCGTGAGATGAACCGCCCCCGCGCTTCGACGCGGGGGTTGTCGTTTCCAGGGCGCGCCCAGCATGGCGCCGATGTCCAGCGACCCGCCGAGCCTGTCGTGGCTGATCACCCTGCCGACCTGCCCATCGACCAGCAGCTGGGCACTCGACCACATCGATGCCCTGGCGCATGGCGCCTGCGTCTGGACCCAGCGGCAGACCGCCGGCCGAGGCCAGAACGGCAAGACCTGGCATTCACCGCCAGGGGTGCTCACCGCCTCGGTGGTCATCGAGGTCCCGAGCTCGGTGCTGCCCACCCAGCTGTCGCTGTGCGCCGGCCTCGCGGTGGCGCATGCCATCGAGGACCTGGTGCCGGCGGCGCGCATCGACCTGAAATGGCCGAATGACTGCCATCTCAACGGCCGCAAGGTCGCCGGGGTGCTGTGCGAGCGGGTGCTGCGCGGGCGCAGCCAGGTCGCCCGCGATGTGGTGGTGGTCGGAGTCGGGATGAACATCGATCCGGCCTGGGACCAGCAGCCGGCCGCCCTGCCCCTGGTGGCCGAACGCGAGCTCGCCCCCGCCAGCCTGAGCGAGATCCAGGCGGCCCCGGACATGCTGAGCATGCTCATCGCGCTGCGCCGCTACCTGATCGAGGCCACCGGCCTGCTCGCGGTCGGGGGCTGGCCGCAGCTGCTGCCGCACCTGCGTACACGGGACTGGCTGATGGGCAGGCCGATCGAGGTCCAGGTCGCCGACCAGCGCCTGGCCGGCATCGCCGACGGGCTCGATGGCATGGGCTGCCTGCTGCTGCGCGGCGACGACCAGGGGGTGCGCACCATCGCCAGCGGCAGCATCATACGCGCCGGGGCGCGTGCGGACGTGTGAGCGACCTGGTCGAAAATCGGCCGGTTTCCGGTGGCGCATCACGCGCAGGGCGTGACGGTGCGGTCATGCGTGCCCGCGATGTCGCTCTGCGTTCCGGCATGGCCCTCGGCCTGCTGATCGCCATCCTGGCCGCCAGCGGCTGCTACGAAGGCACGCTCGGCAGCTCCAACCTGCGCAGCACCTCGATGATCGTGGCGACCGATTCCGGTCGCCTGCCCGAGGACAGCCGCGCCTCCCTGGCCTACGCGCCGCCGTAGCTGCTGCCAGCGCGGCCGCTCCGCCGCCACGCCCCGGTACGCTAGACCAGCGGGGCTTCGACCTCCACCGGCACGAGGTAATCGATGCCCGGGACCTCGAAGCCGAAGAGCTGGCGGAACTCCCGTTTGAAGCCGGCGTAGTCGCCCAGGGTATCGAGCGTCGCGCTGGTGATCTGCGGCCACAGGGCCGCGATCTCCGCCTGCACGCCGGCATCCATCTCCCAGTCATCGACGCGGATGCGCCCCTCGGCATCGAGGACGGGCGTCCGTCCGGGAGCGAGGTGGCCGGTGAACAGCCGCACCATCTGCTCGATGGTGCCCTCATGGGTGCCGCGCTCCTTCATCACCTTGTAGAGCAGGCTGATGTACAGGGGCACCACCGGGATGGCGCTCGAGGCCTGGGTGACCAGCGCCTTGTTGACGCTGACATAGGCGTGCCCGCCCAGGGGGGCGAGGCGGGTGGTCAGGACAGCGGCGGTGCGCTCGAGGTCGGCCTTGGCGCGGCCGATGGTGCCGGCGGTGTAGATGGCATGGGTGACCTGGGGTCCGATGTAGCTGTATGCCACCGTGCGGCAGCCGGGCGCGAGCAGATCGGCATCCTGGAGCGCCTGGATCCAGTAGCCCCAGTCCTCGCCGCCCATGACCTTGACCGTGCTGGCGATGTCGGCGTCGCTGGCAGCAGGCAGGGTGATCTGCACGATCTGGTCGGTGTCGAGGTTGACGCTGGCCGAGGTGTAGGGCCTGCCGATCGGCTTGAGCGTGCTGCTGTAGGTGGTGCCGGTGGTCGGATCGCTGCGCTTGGGGCTGGCCAGGCTGTAGACCACCAGGTCGACCTTGCCGAAGCGCGCCTTGAGCGCGGCGACCACCTGCTGCTTGGTGGCGGTGGCATAGGCGTCGGCATTGATGGTCTCGAGCTGGCAACCCTCGGCCTTGGCCAGGCGATGCACCTCGGCGAGGTTGTACCAGCCGGCCGAGCCCGGCTTCTCCCCCGCCCCGGGCCGCTCGAAGCAGACCGAGATCGCCTTGGCGCCGAAGCCGAACACCGTGGTGATGAGCGACGCCAGGCCATAGCCGGCGCTCGAGCCGATCACCAGGACGGTACCCAGACCCGAGCCAGGCGCCTTCTTGGCCAGCGCGACCTGGCGACGGACGTTGGCCGCGCAGCCCTCCGGATGCGAGGTCAGGCAGATGAAGCCGCGGATTCGGGGGTTGATGACGACCTTGGCCATGGAGAGCCTCCTGGAACCGGTGGGGGCGCCACCATCGCAGGCAGGACCGCAGGGTGCAAGCGCAGGGAAGCGGCCTGGTGGCGCGGCGCTACCGGGGGCCGGCCGGAGCCGGGTAGCGACTTGTCGCGGTAAATCGCTCTTTCGGGACGAAGACGATCCCATGACCACCAAGTATAGACCAAAAACACCAACTTAGGATCCATTTGGCGGTTTTACCCTGGACTTTCCTTCCCAAAAGCTCAGGATCACCACCTCGTCGCGTCTGAACACGTCAATTTCCTGTCCTGATGGGCCGTGATCGCAAGCCTGTCGCGCCAGATGAGCTACCTAAGGATCGCATCATGCTGCAGAAAATCACTACCGGCGGCGAAAAGGTCATCCAGTGCCTGGAACGTGAAGGCGTCGAGGTGATCTTCGGCTACTCGGGCGGCGCGGCGATGCCGATCTTCGATGCCCTGGTCGACAGCAAGCTCAAGCTGGTGCTGGTGCGGCATGAACAGGGCGCCACCCACATGGCAGACGGCTATGCCCGCGCCACCGGCAAGCCGGGGGTGGTCCTGGTCACCTCCGGACCCGGCGCGACCAATTGCGTCACCGGTCTGCTGACCGCACTGATGGATTCCGTGCCGATGATCGTGCTCACCGGCCAGACCATCACCTCGATGCTGGGCAAGGACGCCTTCCAGGAGGCCGATGTCACCGGCATCACCTATCCGGTGGTCAAGCACAGCTACCTGGTCAAGAATGCCGCCGACATCCCGCGGGTGATGAAAGAGGCCTTCTTCATCGCCACCACCGGCCGCCCGGGACCGGTGCTCATCGACCTGCCCAAGGACATCACCCAGGGTCCCTGCCCGGCGCCCTTCATCGACACCGTCTCCCTGCCGGGCTATGTCATCCCCGGCCGCGGCAACCCGGCGCTGCTGGCCAAGGCGGCCGCGCTGCTGCAGCGCAGCCGCAAGCCGGTGCTCTACGTCGGCCACGGCGCGGTGATCTCCGGCGCCGGTCCGGCCATCGTCGCGCTCGCCAACAAGCTCGGTGCGCCGATCGTCAACACCCTGCTCGGCAAGGGCGCCTGTCCGGAGGACGCTGCCAACCACCTCGGCATGCTGGGCATGCACGGCACCGCCTACGCCAACAAGGCGGTGGCCAACTGCGATCTGATCATGGCCATCGGCGCGCGCTGGGACGACCGCATCACCGGCAAGCTGTCGGAGTTCTGCAAGGATGCGGTCAAGATCCACGTCGACATCGACGTCGCCGAGTTCAACAAGGTGGTGCGCCCCGACGTCTCGATCAACGGCGATGCGCGGCTGGTGATCGAGGATCTGGTGCCGCTGGTCGAGCGCGCCGAGACCACCGACTGGTGGAAGGAGATCACCGCCTGGCGCAAGCAGTTCCCGCTCAAGTACGCCAAGAAGGGCGGGCTGCGCGCGCAGTACGTGCTCGACCGGCTGGACAAGCTCGGCGGTCGCGAATGCATCATCACCACCGACGTCGGACAGCACCAGATGTGGGCGGCGCAGTTCTGCCTGACCACCAAGAACCGCCACTGGCTGAGCTCCGGCGGCGCCGGCACCATGGGCTTCGGCTTCCCCTCAGCGATCGGGGCGGCGATGGCCACCGGCAAGCCGACCTGGTGCGTGGTCGGCGATGGCGGCTTCCAGATGACCTCGTGCGAGATGGCCACCGCCGCGCTGCAGAAGGTGCCGGTCAAGATCCTGATCATCAACAACAGCTACCTCGGCATGATCCGCCAGTGGCAGGAGCTGTTCTTCGACAACCGCATCTCGGGCGCCGATCTCGAGGGCAACCCCGATTTCATCAAGCTCGCCGGGGCCTACGGCATCCCGGGCAAGCGGGTCAAGCGGGCGGGCGACGTCGACAAGGCCCTGCGCTGGGCGATGGCCTACAACGAGGGGCCATGCCTGATCGAGGCCGAAGTGGTCAAGGAGGACAACGTCTTCCCCATGATCCCGGCCGGCGCGGCGATCAGGGACATGATCATCGAGAAGCCCAAGGTGCGCATGGAGAAGCCGAGCGGGAGCACCTGACCGGCTCCCGGCTCCCCCGCACCGCCCTCCCTCCCATCTCCTCGAGGTCAATCACCATGGCATCGTCCAGCACCACCAGCCCGCGCGGCACCAATTTCGAGCTCGATCCCGGCAAGGCGCCGCGCAAGCTCTCGGTCGCCGACATCACCACCCCGCCGCTGCACACCATCTCCCTGCTGGTGCGCAACAAGCCGGGGGTGCTGGTGCGCGTCTCCCTGGTGTTCTCGCGGCGCGGCTACAACATCGAATCGCTGGTGGTCTCGCCGGCGATCTCCACCGGCGGGATCGAAGGCGCGCCCGGCGAGTTCTCGCGCATGACCATCACCTGCTCGGGCGACCCGGACACCCTGGAGCAGATCATCAAGCAGCTGGAGAAGCTCATCGATGTCGTCCATGCCATCGATCACACCGGCCAATCGGTGATCGAGAGCGAGCTGGTGCTGGTCAAGCTCAAGGCCGACCTCAAGAACCGCACCGAGATCCTCCAGGTGGCCGAGAACTACCGCGCCAAAGTGGTCGATTACGGCCCGGAATCGCTGATCCTGCGCTGCGCCGGCGACTCGGACAAGATCGACGCCCTGGTCGGCCTGCTGCGGCCCTTCGAGATCATCGAACTGGTGCGTTCCGGCAAGATCCTGATGGCGCGCGGCCTCGAGGAGACCTGAGCGGGCATGTTCAGGCTCACGACGCGCCAATGGCTGGCGGCAATCGGCGTGGTGCTGGCCGGGGTGCTGATGCAGGTGGCGTGGATACTGCTCCGCCCCGAACCCCAGGCGCGCAGCCATGCGGCGGGCAGCGCCCCGTCCGTCGATGGCGGAGGGGGGCGGTGAGCAGAGCCAGGAAGGTCAGGCGGTGAGCCGGCGCTGGCTGTGGCTCGCCCTGGCAGGCGCCGCCGTCGGGATGCTGGCCTGGTGGCTGCTCGGCGGCTTGGCGCTGGTGATCCATGTGCCCAGGAGCCGCATCCAGGAGGCCCTGGATACGCGCTTCCCGGTCGAGAAGACCTACCTCCTGGTGGTGACCTTCCGCTTCCTCCATCCGCGCCTGCAGCTCGACGACGGCACCGACCGGCTGCGCTTCTCCATCGATGTCGAAGCGCGCTTCTCGCCCCTGGGCGTCAGCCATGCCGGGAGCGCGCAGGTGAGCGGGGTGGTCCGCTACGACCGCGACCATGGCGACTTCTACCTGGCCAACGCCCATCTCGAGCAGTTCTCGATCGCCGGCGTCGCGCCAGACCGCCTGGCGCGCGTCCAGGAGGGCGCCGATCTGGCCCTGGGCGCCTACCTCGAGCGCATGCCCATCCACCATCTCGACCAGGCCGACGTGCGGGAGCGACTTGCGCACCTGCTGCTGACCCAGGTGCGGGTGCATGGCGACGGCATCGACCTGACGCTGGCCCCGGGTGCGCCGTGAGCGGGCCGCCGGGCGGACGCTGGCATTGCCGACCAGGCTGGAATGATGGCGCCACGCAGCGCATGCCATGACCATCGACCTCCTCGGACTGACCGGCGACGAGTTCATCGCCCAGGCGCGCGCCCAGCTGCCGGGCGGGCATGGGGCCAGCGCCGAGATCTACCGCACGGCCTTCAGCCAGGGGCGCCTGGCGATCGATGGCCTGGCGCTGAGCGCCGCCAATGCCGCCGCCTGGCGCGAACAGGTGGTGGTCGCTTCGCTGGAGGTGGTGCGGGTGGTCGAGGAGCCGGGCGAGTATGCCTCCACCAGCAAGGCCATCCTGCGCACCGGCGACGGCTACGAGATCGAATGCGTGCGCATCCCCATGCGCATCGCCGAGTCGCGCCAGGGGCCCGCGCCTGCGGCCGGGCGAGCCGAGGTGCACTATACCCTGTGCCTGTCATCGCAGGTCGGCTGCAAGATGGGCTGCACCTTCTGCGAGACCGGCCGCATGGGCCTGCTGCGCCAGCTCAGCGCGGCGGAGATCGTCGCCGAGGTGGTGACGGTGGGCCGCGAACTCGGCTGGCAGGCGCGCAACCTGGTGTTCATGGGCATGGGCGAGGCCCTGGACAATGCCGGCAACCTCATCCAGGCGCTGCGTGCTGTGCGACCGCCGCGGCCTGCACTACAGCCAGGAGCGCATCACCGTGTGCACCGCCGGCCACCGCGAGGGCCTGGAGCGCCTGCGCGCGCTCGGCTGGAAGAGGCTGAACCTCTCGCTCAGCCTCAATGCCGCCAGCGATGCGGTGCGCGATCGCATCATGCCGATCAACCGCCGGACGCCGCTCGCCGAGCTCCAGCGCCTGATGATCGCCTACCCCCAGCGGCGCAACTTCACCCTCGGCGTCAACTACTGCCTGATGCCCGGCATCAACGATGCCCCCGCCGATGCCGTGGCGGTGGCGGACTTCTGCCGGCCGCTCGGCCGGGTGCTGGTCAACCTCATCCCCTACAATCCCGGCCATGCCCCGCTCACCCGCGCACCGCACGAGGAGGAGGTCACCGCCTTCATCGCCGCCCTTCGCGCCGAGGGCCTGGCCGTCCGCCGGCGCGTCACCAAGGGCCGCTCGATCATGGCCGCCTGCGGGCAGCTCGGCGATGCGGCGCTGCGCCTGCGCCGCAGCGCCGCACCGTCCGTCCCATCCCCCCCCCAAACCCCGACTGCGGAGAACCATACGCCATGACCACCCCTGCACCCCTCGTTGCCGTCCTGATGGGCAGCAAATCCGATTGGGAAGTGATGAAGAGCACCGCCGAGACGCTCAAGAGCTTCGCCGTCACGCATGAGTGCCGGGTGCTGTCCGCGCACCGCACGCCCAAGGAGGCGGTCGACTACATCAGCGCCGCCGCCGGGCGCGGCACCAAGGTCATCATCGCCGCCGCGGGCGGTGCAGCCCACCTCGCCGGCGCCTGCGCCGCGCATACCATCCTGCCGGTGCTCGGCGTGCCCATGGAGGGCTGGGCGCTGAAGGGGCTGGATGCCCTGCTGTCGACCGTCCAGATGCCACCCGGCATGCCGGTGGGGACGCTGGCCATCGGCAAGCCCGGTGCGGTCAATGCAGCGCTCCTGGCGATCCAGATCCTCGCGCTGCAGGATGCCCAGCTGGCCGCCCGGCTGGTCGCGTACCGCGACGAGCAGCGGCGCAAGATCCTCAGCGAGACGCTCACCTGAAGGCCGCAGGGATGTCGCCCTCCGCCCGCCGGGCGGAGGGCTCGAGCGGGCGCTACCTGGTCCGCAGCAGGACCTTGGGCTGGGTGTAGGCGAGCAGCGTCTCCATCGTGCCCTCGCGCCCGCCGCCGGAATCCTTCATCCCGCCATAGGGCAGGCGGTCATCGCGCCTGCTGGGCACATCGTTGATCACCAGGGTGCCGACATTGATGGCGGCGAAGGCGCGCCGGATCACCGCCTGGTCGTGGCTGTAGAGCCCGCACTGCAGGCCGAAGGGCGTCAGCTCCGAGAGGTGGATCGCCGAGGCGATGTCGCCGTATTCGTGCAGGGTGGCGAGCGGGGCGAAGGCCTCGGTATCGTAGACCCCCGGGGCGATCGCGGGCAGGCCATCGATCAGCGTCGGCGTCAGCACCAATCCATCCCAGGTCCCGCCGGTGAGCTGGCGCCCCCCTTGCACGCGGTAGCGCTCAAGCAGGCCGCTGATGCGGCTCTTGGCATCCTCGCCGATCACCGGACCGTTGATGGTGGATTCCTGCCAGGGATCGCCGCTGGGCAGCTCGCGGAAGGCGCGGACCAGCGCCTCCTTCCACTGCGGCTGGCTCTCGGGCACGAAGATCCGCTGCACGCTGATGCAGACCTGGCCGGCATGGGCGCACGCGCCCACGGCGATCTGGCGCGCCACCGTATCGATGTCATCGACCTGGTGCAGGATCACCGCCGCATTTCCGCCGAGCTCGAGCATCACCTGGGCGCGCACGCACAGGCGCTGCAGCTGCCGTCCAACTGCGGCCGAACCGGTGAAGGAGAGCACCGCCAGCCGCTCATCCTGGACGATCTCCGCCACCTCGTCATTGCTCAGGCTGGCGAGCTGGACCAGGCCCTCGGGGCAGTCGGCGTTGAGCAGCAGCTTCAAGGCGAGCTCGGCCACGCCCGGGGCGCGCGGGCTGGGCTTCCAGATCACCGGGCAGCCGGCGGCGATCGCGGGCGCGAGCTTGTGCAGCGCGAGATTGAGGGGGAAGTTGAAGGGGGTGACCGCAAGCACCGGCCCCAGCGGCACGCGATGGAGCTCGGCCGCCGCGCCAGGATCGAGGCTGAGCACGGCGGGGGCGAGGCGATCCATCGCCTCGGCGGTGCCGCGGATGGTGGTCAGCCCGCGCTCGACCTCGTTGCGGCTGAGGCGGATCGGCTTGCCGGTGGACGTGGTGATGGTACGCGCCATCTCCTCGCTGTGCCGCTGCAGGCGGTCGGCCCAGCGCACCAGGAGGCTGCGGCGCTCGCCGATCGGCAGGGGATCGACCAGGGCCTCGGCGGTGGAGATCAGGTCATGCATGACCCTGCCACCATCTCTGGCTATTCGCGCGATTCAATGCCGGAAGTGGCAGATGCGCCTTCGCGAGCGGTTGCGGCTGGTGAGCTGCGCTAGCCAAGCGCCGCCTCGACCGCCTCGCCCAGGCGCACGACCACCAGGCGCCCCCGACCGGTGCCGGCGCCCGGACCGAGCAGGCGCTGGAAGCCGAGGCGCCTGGCCTCGCTGGCGCGCTGCTCGTAGCGGGGCGCGGGCCGCAGCTCGCCGCCCAGCCCGACCTCGCCGATGGCGACCAGGTCGGCGGGTACCGGCAGTTCGCGCCAGGCGCTGGCGACGGCCAGCGCGATGCCGAGATCGGCGGCCGGCTCGTCGAGGTGGGCGCCGCCGGTGACATTGACGAACACATCGCAGGTCCCCAGCGGCATGCGCAGGCGGCGCGACAGCACCGCCAACACCATCGCCACGCGGTTGGGATCGCAGCCGCTGACGCGGCGCGCGGGCTGGATCGCAGTGGTGGGATTCACCAGCGCCTGGACCTCGACCAGCAGGCAGCGGTTGCCCTCCATCGCCGGCACCACGCAGCTGCCGGGGACGCCGGGATCGCGTTCGGCGATGAACACCCCCGACGGGTCGGCGACCTCCTCGAGGCCGCGCGCACCCATGCGGAACAGCCCGAGCTCGCTGGTCGAGCCGTAGCGGTTCTTAACCGCCCGCAGGACGCGCAGGTCCTGGTAGCGGTCCCCTTCGAAGGAGAGCACGCAATCGACCAGATGCTCGAGCAGCCGAGGCCCGGCCAGCCCGCCGTCCTTGGTGACATGGCCGACCATCACCACCGCGGTTGCGGGATGCCCGGCCGAGCCGCTGAGCTTGGTCGCCTCGACCAGGGTCGCGGCGCAGGCCCGGCACTGCGCCACCCCCCCGGGCTCGCCCTCGATGCCGGCGAGGGTGAGCAGCTGGATGGAATCGACCAGGACCAGGGCGTACTCGCCGCTGCGGATGGCGCCGGCGACCGCGGCGGCGTCTGAGCTGGCGGTCAGGCGCAGCCGGGCGGCGGGGCTGGTGAGGTCGCAGACGCGCTCCAGCCGGCCGCGCACCTGCTCGACGCTCTCCTCGGCGGTGACGTAGAGCACCATGCGCGTGCGCGCCACGGCGCCGGCGATCTGGGCGAGCAGCGTGCTCTTGCCGATCCCCGGCTCGCCGCCGAGCAGCGCCACCGCCCCCTCCGGCAGCCCGCCGCCGAGCACGCGGTCGAGCTCGGACAGGCCGCTGGCGAGCCGGGCGGCGGCTGCGCCCTGATCCTGCTGCACCCGGGCATCCTCCCACACCAGGCCGGCTGCCGCCTGGCTATGGCCGGCGGAGCGGGCGAGCGTCTGCGCCTCCCCGGCGGAGATCTCGACCACGCTGTTCATGGCGCCGCAGCTGGCGCAGCGGCCACTCCAGCGGGCGAAGCTGTCGCCGCAGGTGCGGCAGGCGTAGGCAGGCGGCTTCTTGGCCATGGTGACAATCTACGGGCGGTGCGCGGCGCGGAAGGCCGGGGCGGCGAACGGCGAGGTCAGCGGAGGTCGGCGGACGTCAGCGTCCGATCTCGGCGGCGATGGCGCTGGTCACCGCCGCCGCATCCATCCGCCCAGTCCAGTGCTTCAGCAGGCGGCCGGGAGCGGGCGCCTGCTCATCGACCAGCAGGACCTGGGGCGTCACCAGGCTGATGGCGCCGCCGTACCAGGTGCGCAGCCGCGCCGCATCATCATCCAGCAGCTGGTCGATGGCGGCGTGCTCACGCGTCATCGCGGCGTCGATGAGCTCGGAATCGTCGACCTCGGCGATGCGCATGCGCATGCCGGGGAAGCCGACCTCGGCGGGAGCGCCCAGGACGACCGCGAGCACGGCATCGAAACGCGCCTGGCCGGCGCCGGCAGCGGCGAGCAGATGGCGGGCGAGATCGGCACCGCTTTGATCGCTCGCGCGGGTGAGGAAGAGGGTCTCGATGGCCAGCTGCGCCCCGGTGCCGGCGGAGAGCGCCGCCAGGGCGGCATGCAGCGGACCATGCTCCTCGGCGCACACCGGGCAGTGGGGATCGACCACCAGCACCACGCGGTAACGGGCGCCCGCAGTCCCGCTGCGGCGGCCGCTGTCCATCGCGCGGTAGGCGCGGCCGGCACGCAGCGTCGCGGGCGAGCTGTCGGGTGTGCCAGCGGCAGGCCCGCCAGCGCTCGGCGGCTGGGCATCGGCGACCACCTGATGATGGAAGGCCAGGTTGAGCGCCAGGAAGCCGGCGCACAGCCACACCCCCGCTGCACGCCAGCCGAGGCCGGTGCGCGGCGGGATCAGGCAGCTGATCGCGAGGAGGATGGTCAGGTGGACGGCGCGGCAGAAGCTGCAGTCCATCCCCAGGCTGACGGCGACCCAGAGGAAGAACAGGCTCGCGCCGGCCGCGCCATAGGTCAGGCGAGCGAGCGCCGGGCTCCAGGCGGCGCGCAGCGCATCGCGGATCGCCAGCGCGGCGAGCAGAGCATAGACGGCCAGCGCCAGGGCGGTCACCGGCACGGCGCCCAGGTGCTGGTAGTAGCCCCCGCCCTGGCAGCCGATGTCACATGGCCAGAGGCCGGCGAGGCGCACCAGGCATAGCACCGCCGCCTGGACCATGAGCAGGGGCAGCAGGGCGCGGTCCAGCCAGCGCGCAGCGCCGCACCAGCCGACCACAACCAGGAGCGCGATGGTGCCGATGGCGAGCTGGAGGGGCAGGAACGCCGCGCCGACGGCTGACAGAGCGCACGCGAGCGCGGCGGCGTGGGAGCGCAGGGATGGCGACCGTCTGGAGGTGCTCATGGTCGCGCTGCGGGTCGGGTGAGGGTCCGCGGGCGTCACGCCGTATTACTGAGCGCGAGCGCGTGCTTGGGGCTGATCAGCAGCTGCAGGCGCATGAGGCCGCGCCTGGGCTGCCCCTCGAGGATGGCCAGGCCGCCCTTCTTCATGGTGATCTGCGCGCCGCAGAGGAAGCGGGCGAGTTCGGATAGGTCGGGATCGTGCCCGACCAGCACCACATCGGTCCGCGGCTGCAGACGCGAGGCGCGATCGGCGGAGGGGCAGGCCTCGCCTGCCAGCCACTCCATCTCGCGCAGCGGCAGCTTCCACAGGCCGCTCGCCAGCTCGGCGGTCTGCCGGGCGCGTAGCCAGGGGCTGGTCCAGATCTCCACCGCCGCGATCAGCCCGCGCATGCCCTTGAGCGCGCGGGTCGCCTGGCGGATGCCATCCTTGGTGAGCGGCCGATCAGCGTCGTCGCCCTGCCATTCAGTGCGCTCCATGGCGCGGGCGTGTCTCAGGAGGGTCAGGCGCATGTCCTTTTCTGTTCCCCGCCGGGCGGCGCGCAAGGAATGCTTGCCCGCGAGCGTGCGCCAGCGTCACCGTCCCGGCGGCCCGGCACCGTGCGGATGCCGCCCGCTGCCCATGAGACGCGTTGCCGCGCCGGGTGGTTGGCAGCTGGGGCAAACCCCGCTAGGCTGCCGCGCCCCACCGAGGATACCGACATGGCCGCTTCCCCCGCCCCGACCGCCAAAGCCCGCCGCCAGGCCGCTCCCGCCAAGGAGAAGGTCGTGCTCGCGTATTCGGGTGGCCTCGACACCTCGGTGATCGTCCGCTGGCTCGAGCAGAAGGGCTTCGAGGTGATCTGCTTCTGCGCCAATGTCGGGCAGGAGGAGAAGTACAAGGACCTGGAGAAGAAGGCGCTCAATTCCGGTGCCACCGCCTGCTACATCCGCGACGTGCAGGAGGAGTTCGTGCGCGATTTCGTCTTCCCGGCGATCGCCTGGAACGCGAAGTACGAGGGCCGCTACCTGCTCGGCACCTCCCTCGCCCGCCCAGTGATCGCCAAGCACATGGTCGACATCGCCAAGCTGGAGAAGGCCCAGTACATCGCCCACGGCGCCACCGGGAAGGGCAATGACCAGGTGCGCTTCGAGCTCACCGCGTATGCCCTGCTGCCAGGTGTGCGCATCATCGCCCCCTGGCGCGACCCCGAATTCAACAGCGTGCTCAAGGGCCGGGCCGAATGCATCGCCTATGCCAAGACCTGGGGCATCCCGGTCAAGGCGACCACCAAGGATCCGTGGTCATCGGACGACAACCTGCTGCACATCAGCTTCGAGGCCGGGATGCTCGAGGATCCGGCGGCCAGGCCCCTGGACCGCATGTTCCAGAAGACCCTGCCGTTGACCCAGGTGAAGGCCAGGCGGCAGAGCATCACCGTCGATTTCGTCGCCGGCGTGCCGGTGGCCATCGACGGCGTATCGCTGACGCCCGCCAAGCTGCTCGCCAAGGCGAATGAGATCGGTTTCAAACACGGCATCGGCCGCATCGACATGGTCGAGTCGCGCTTCGTCGGCATGAAGAGCCGTGGCGTCTATGAGACCCCGGGCGGCTCGATCCTCCTGGCGGCGCATCAGGACCTCGAGGCCCTGACGGTCGGCCGCGACCTGCTGCACACCAAGAACACCCTGGCGGTGCGCTTCAGCCAGATGGCCTATTTCGGCTTCTGGTTCTGCGAGGAGATGGAGGCGCTGTCGAGCTTCCTCGCCTCCAGCCAGCGCCATGTCACCGGGCGGGTCACCTTGGAGCTCGAACGGGGCAACATCATCGTCGTCGGCCGCCAGTCGGAGCACAGCCTCTACGACGCCGCGATCGCCTCGATGGAGGCCGATGGCGGCGCCTACAACCAGGCGGACGCGACCGGCTTCATCCGCCTGCAGGCCCTGCCGCTGCGCGTCGCGGCCCGCCGGGCGCAGCGCCTGGCGAGCGCCAGGGCGAAGCGTCCGGCAGCGCGCTCGCGCTGACCGGCCGGGATGGCCGGGCGCTGTCCAACGCGTCCGGGAAGCCCCTGTTGCCTGCGCCTGGGCACGGTACCGTGATGGCCGAAGGAGACTCGTCTGTGCCACCTCCTACGGCCGCGATCGAGACGCCGGTGCTGAGCGCCCGGGCCATCGCCCGGATCGCGTCACCGCGCTTCCAAGGCACGCTCACCAGCCAGGATGCAACCGCGCGCGGCTGCACCCTCATCGCCACCGAGCACGGGGCGCAGCTGGCCCCCGACCACATCCATCTGACCATGCTGGTGGATGCCGCCGGGGTGGTGCAGGAGGTGCGTTACACCACACCGGCCACCGATTCCCAGCTGGCCTCCTATGATGTGATGGCCGAGCGCTGCCAGGGGCGCACCCTGGACGAGGTTGCGACGATCACGCCGCGCCAGATCGATCAGCTGCTGCGCGACGATGGCGGCGGACCGGTGCTGGAGCTGGTTGCCACCAACCACCCCGATGGGGACCATCCGTACTATGTGCTGCGCAAGGCGGCGGAGCGCCATAGCGGCGCCAAGACCACTGCCACCCAGGCGGGTGCTGCCGGGCAGACGAGCGAGAACCTGCCCTGGGCCGCGGTCGGCCTGTTCGAGAAGGTGCGCCGCATCGAGGGGGTGCTCGACACCCAGGTGCGCCCGGCGCTGGCCAGCGACGGCGGCGGCATCGACCTGGTCGACCTCAAGCAGGACGACCTCTATGTGCAGTACCACGGCGCCTGCGGCTCATGCTCATCGTCCATCGGCGGAACCCTGCAGTTCATCCAGGATTCGCTCAACAACCACCTCGGCACCACGCTGGCGATCAAGGTGACGGGTGGCGACGAGGGCCTGCCCGGCCTGTAAGAGGCGACGCCGGACGGATGCGCTATGCCGCGTGAAGCGGGCGGAGCCGTTGCGCACTGCGCCGGCAGCGTCCCGCCAACGGGCCCGGACGGTGAAATTCGGGTTGTCTTCACCGCCATCCGCCGTATCATCTGACCCCATGCTGTGCACAGGGCGAATTGACCTGATCCGAATTAGTAACGGCCACTAGCTGTCCGCAGAGCAAGTTTGCCACCCGTGCCGCGCGCGCCCTTGCCTGATTGACGCAAGTGGCTATGTGAACGCGCCTCCCAGCACGCGGACCGACACGGATACCCCATGAGCACCCCTACCACCCCCACCACTGCCAATCGCGGGGCACGCGCCCTGGAGATCTACGACACCACCCTGCGTGACGGCTCGCAAGGCGAGGGCGTCAACCTCAGCCTGGCGGACAAGCTCTCCCTCACCGAAGCCCTCGACTGGCTCGGAGTCGCCTACATCGAAGGCGGCTGGCCGGGCTCCAACCCCAAGGACGAGGCCTACTTCACCGAGGTCAAGAAGCTGAAGCTGGCCAACGCCCGCGTCGCCGCCTTCGGTTCGACGCGCCGGGCGAAGACCACGCCGGCGGATGACGACAACTTGCGCAAGCTGGTCGCCGCTGGCGCCGATGTCATCACCATCTTCGGCAAGACCTGGGATCTCCACGTGCGCGACGCCCTGCGCATCACCCTGGAGGAGAACCTCGCGCTCATCACGGACTCGGTCGCCTTCCTCTGCCAGGCCACCGGCAAGCCGGTGTTCTACGATGCCGAGCACTTCTTCGACGGCTACAAGGCCAATCCCGCGTATGCCCTCGACACCCTGTGCGCCGCCCATCAGGCCGGGGCATCCAGGCTGATCCTGTGCGACACCAATGGCGGTTCGCTGCCCGACCAGGTGACCGCGGCGATGCAGGCGCTGCGTGCACGACTGCCCGATGCCCACATCGGCATCCATGTCCACAACGACGGCGGGCTGGCGGTGGCCAATACCCTCTGCGCGGTGGCCGCAGGGGCGATGCAGGTGCAGGGCACGATCAACGGGGTCGGCGAACGCTGCGGCAACGTCGATCTCACCAGCGTCATCGCCAATGCCGAGATCAAGCTCGGCTTGACCTGCCTGCCTGCCGGCCACCTGCAGCGCCTCACCGAGATCAGCCGCCTGGTGTGGGAGCGCATCAACCTGCACGCACCGGTCAACCAGCCATTCGTCGGACGCGCGGCCTTCGCCCACAAGGGCGGCGTGCATGTCAGCGCGGTGCAGCGCAATGCCCTGACCTACGAGCACGTGATGCCCGAGCAGGTCGGCAACACCCGGCGCATCCTGATCAGCGAGCTCGCCGGCCGCTCCAATGTGCAGGCGAAGTTCGGCCTTCGCTACCCCGGGATCAGCGATCCGCAGCTGATCGCCAAGATCCTCAACGAGGTGCAGGACCGCGAGAACCAGGGCTTCAGCTACGAGGCTGCCGATGCCAGCTTCGACCTGCTGGTGCGCCGCCATGTGGGCGCCTTCGATCCGGTCTTCGTGCTGCACCACTACCGCATCCACGGCCTGGGCACCCCGGGAGACGCCAAGGACCTGGTGGAGGCGACGGTCAAGCTGAGCGTCAAGGGCCAGCTGCGCCTGTGCGTCGCCGAGGGCCATGGTCCGGTCGATGCCCTCAACCAGGCCCTGATCGCCGCCCTGCTGCCGTCGTATCCGACGCTCACGGTCCTGCACCTGGTCGATTACAAGGTGCGGGTGGTCAATAGCGCCGACGGCACCGCCGCCAAGGTCAGGGTGCTGATCGAGCACGAATACCAGGGCCGCATCCTCGGCACCGTGGGGGTGAGCGAGAACATCATCGAGGCGAGCTGGAACGCCCTGGTCGAAGCCATCGAGTTCGCCCTCAGCGACCGCGAACCCTCCGCGGCGGCCGGGCGGCTCGGCAGCGCGAAGCAGTGAGCCGCCGCACCGGTGGAGGCTCGCGCTACCGAGGCTTGGCTTGCCGGGCGCAGCGATACAGTCGCCATGCGCCCAAGGAGCTGCCATGTATCCTGCTGAACTGACCAATCCCATCCGCGACGAGGTGCATCAGATCGGCCTGAGCGAGCTGACCAATGCCATCGAGGTGGACACCGCGCTGACCAAGCCCGGTACCGCCCTGGTATTCGTCAACAGCGTCTGCGGCTGCGCCGCGGGCGGCGCCCGGCCCGGACTGTTCCTCGCTCTCAAGGAGGCGGCGAAGAAGCCCGACCAGCTGCTCACCGTCTTCGCCGGGGTGGACAAGGATGCAGTCACCCGGGCGCGCAGCTATTTCGCCGAGTACCCGGCCTCCAGCCCATCCGCCGCCCTGCTCAAGGATGGCGAGGTGGTGTGGATGCTGCATCGCCATCAGATCGAGGGACGCCGGCCGGAGCAGATCGCCCAGGCCTTCTCCCAGGCGTTCGCCGCCAACTGCTAGGCACGCCCTGACCGGTGAGGCGCCGCTCGGCCCGCTCCCGCTTCAGCCGGGGCCTGGCGGGCGCACCTGCGCCAGGGATTGGGCGCGCAGCGCGCCATACCAGGGATCGTACGCCGTCCGCGGCAGCATGCGGGCGAGCATCAGGCCTTCAGCGCCGTGCTGCATGGCGATCCCGCGCGCATCCCACAGCCCGCTGTCCAGCCAGCGGTCCGCCGCGGCGGTGTTGGCGAGCAGCAGCGGCGTCGCCCATTCGGCCGCGCGGGCGCTGTAGAGCTGCGGCACGACCGCCGCCTTGGTGCCGGGATCCACGTCCCTTCCCGCCATGTGCGCGATGGTGAGGAAGCCGTCCGCGCCGTCCGCCGCCTGCCCTGCCCACAGGGCGCCGAAGCGCAGCTCGTAGCAGATGGTGATCCCCATCCGCCAACCGGCGATCGTCACCAGGCACGCGCCCTGCTCCGGCGAGGGGGCGAAGTGCTCCCGGTCCAGAGGCGTCAGGCAGCGCTTGCGGTAGCGCACCGGCCGGCTGGTGGCGCCGAGCACCAGGGCGTCATTGCCGACCCCGCTGGAGAGCGGCGAGGCGGTCCCCAGCACCAGCACCACGCCTGCACGTGCGGCCTCGGCCTCGAGGCGCTCCTCCTGGTCGGCGACCGCGCACCAGTCGATGCCCGCGAGGCTGGGGCGTGCTGCCCCCGGATAGCCGATCAGCGCGCACTCGGGGGTCAGCAGCAGGGCGGCGTGCGCCCGCCCGGCCTCGGCGAGGAAGGCACGGATGCGTGCGGCATTGTCGACCAGGGAGCTGGTCGCGGTGAAGGCGGCGACGGCAGCGACCAGGGGAGCGGGCATGACGCCATGGTGCGCATCTGCGTCGTGGGTGCAAACCGTGCACGGCGGCGGATGCAGCCGGGAGACCGGCGAGTGCGCGGTTGCGCTCTGTCCCAGGGCGCCGAAATTGCCTGCCATGGCCACCGATCGCTACGACAGCCCCCTCGCCAGCCGCTACGCCTCGAAGGCCATGCAGCTCCTGTTCTCCGATGACGTGAAGTTCTCCACCTGGCGCAAGCTGTGGCTCGAGCTGGCGCGCGCGGAGCGGTCCCTGGGGCTGTCGATCAGCGAGGCGCAGCTCGAGGAGATGGCCGCCCATCTCCAGGCAATCGACTACCAGCTCGCGGCGGCAGAGGAGCGCAAGCGCCGGCACGATGTCATGGCCCATGTCCATACCTTCGGCATCGCCTGCCCGCTGAGCGCGCCGATCATCCACCTCGGCGCCACCAGCTGCTACGTCACCGACAACACCGACCTGATCATCATGCGCGATGGCCTCGATCTCCTGCTCGTCAAGCTCGCGCGGGTCATCGACCGTCTCGCCGCCTTCGCCAAGCGCCATGCCCGTCTGCCGACCCTCGGCTTCACCCATTTCCAGGCCGCCCAGCTGACCACCGTCGGCAAGCGCTCCTGCCTGTGGCTGCAGGACCTGCTGATGGACCTGCGCTCGCTCGAGCGCGTGCGAGGCGACCTGCGCTTCCGCGGCGTCAAGGGCACCACCGGCACCCAGGCCAGCTTCCTGACCCTCTTCCATGGCGATCATGCCAAGGTCGAGGAGCTCGATCGGCTGGTCACCAGGGCCTTCGGCTTCTCCTCCGCCTTCCTGGTCACCGGACAGACCTACACGCGCAAGGTTGATGCCGAGGTGGTGATGGCGCTCGCTGGCCTGGGGGCCAGCGCGCACAAGGCCGCCACCGACCTGCGCCTGCTCGCCCATCTCAAGGAGATCGAGGAGCCGATCGAGGCGGAGCAGATCGGCTCGAGCGCGATGGCCTACAAGCGCAACCCCATGCGCTCCGAGCGGGTGTGCTCGCTCGCGCGCCATCTCCTGGCGCTGGGCCAGGAGGCGCTCAGTACCCACAGCGTGCAGTGGATGGAACGCACCCTCGACGACAGCGCCGGCCGGCGCATCTACATCCCCGAAGCCTTCCTCGCCGCCGATGCGGTGCTGGGCATCCTGCAGAACGTCGCCGAGGGGCTCGATGTCCATGAGCCGGTCATCGCCCGGCATGTGCGCGACGAGCTGCCGTTCATGGCGACCGAGAACCTGATCATGGCGATGGTCGAATCCGGGGGCGATCGCCAGCTGGCCCATGAGCGCATACGGGTGCTGTCGCGCGCCGCCGCCGCCCAGGTCAAGGAGCACGGCCGTGACAACGATCTGATCGAGCGGGTGCGCACTGATGCCTTCTTCGCGCCGATCCATGCCCGTCTCGATGCCCTGCTCGAGCCGAGCAGCTTCATCGGCCGGGCACCGGAGCAGGTGGAGCGCTTCCTCAGCGAGGAGGTCCAGCCGGCGCTGGCGCGCTATGCGGGGCGCCTGGAGGGCACCAGCCAGCTGGCGGTCTAGGCGCGCGGTGTCACCCGTACGCCATCTACGCCATCATTTGGCGGGAGCGGCTGGCGTCGGCGTCGGCGCGGCGTCGGTCGGCGCGCGCACACCGGTCGGCGGCACCTGGCCGCAGCAGTAGGGATTGAAGTTCTCGTTCCAGCCGGAGGCCGGGATGGCCGGGATGGCGTTGCTACCCGCGCCGGTGGCCGAATGCGGCCGGTCGTCGGTCATGCCGACCTTGGGATTGTTGAGCGCGGGCGGGATGCCGGGATTGTTCGGCCGGCTGTCGGTGGCGAAGTAGGGGGAATCGTGCAGCGGCACCGTTGGACCGCTTGGATGGACACGCGTATCCGTCGATCCGTACTGCACTTGGCCGATATCGGTCGAGGAGTGCACGTCGTCGGGGTGGATCGCGACGATGGGGGTGGGTTTGAACTTCTGATAGGGGTAGGTGCAGCGCACGCGTGCCGCCTGCTCGCTCTCGAGATCGGGTGGCGCTGCCGGCAGCTCATAGACCTCCCGATCGCCCGACCAGGTCGCCTGCGAAGCCACCGAGTAGCTCGAATCGATGTCGGTGGGGATGTAGCGGGTCTCGTAATAGAGGCTCTCGCTGCAGCCGCCCAACAGGGCCAATACGGGAAGGAGCATGACCAGACGAGGCATGACGCTGATGCTCCTGGCGGTCGCTGGAGCGCACAACCGAAAAGGTCAGGGGAGGGTGCTGGTGTACGCTTCACGCCCCCCTCCACCGGTGCACAGCCCGTCCGGGCCGCCATCAGGGGCGGCCGAGCCTTTCCTCGATGGGCGGGGACGTAAGCTTCCGGCATGCCCGACCCCGTACTGCGCACGGTGGATCTCACCAAGGTCTATGCCGACTTCTGGGGCCGCCCCCGGGTGGCCGCCCTGGAGGGATTGACCCTCGAGGTGCGGCAGGGCGAGGTCTTCGGCCTGCTCGGACCAAACGGCTCGGGCAAGACCACCACCATCAAGCTCCTGCTCGGCCTGCTGCGAGCGACCAGAGGCGATGCCTTCGTCTTCGGCCGCGATCCGTCGGACCAGGCGGTCAAGCACCGCCTCGGCTACCTGCCCGAGGAAACCTACCTCTACCAGTTCCTCAATGCCGAGGAGACCTTGGCCTTCTTCGGCAGCCTCTTCCGCATGCCGGCGGCGGTGCTCAAGCGGCGCAGCGATGAGCTGATCGGGATGGTCGGGCTGGGCCATGCACGCAAGCGCCGCCTGGGCGAGTACTCCAAGGGCATGGCCCGCCGCCTCGGCCTGGCCCAGGCGCTGATCAACGACCCCGACCTGGTGATCCTCGATGAACCGACCTCCGGCCTCGATCCGCTCGGCTCGGCAGAGGTCAAGGAGCTGATCATCCGGCTCAAGGCGGCGGGCAAGACCGTGCTGCTGTGCAGCCATCTGCTGGCCGACGTCGAGGACCTCTGCGACCGCATCGCCATCCTCCACCAGGGCACCCTGCGGGAATGCGGGCGGGTCGATGACCTGCTGCGCTCGGACGATCGCGTCCTGGTCGAACTGGCCAAGCCGACGGCCGAGCAGCTGGCGGCGGTGAGCAGTGCCGCAGGCTCCTCGCTGATCGGTGTGGCACCGCCCAGGGAGCGGCTGGAGGCGCACTTCCGCCGCATCATCAAGGCGGCCGGCACCAGCACCCAGGGAAAGCCGTGAGAGCCGGGTCCGCCAAGCGCTCGCGCCGGTGCGCTGGGGGGGGTGCGCAGGTCGCGCCCGCTGCGGGGTCGAGCACATGATGCACTGGCTCGCTGGCGCCTGGGCGCTCGCCGGACTGACGGTCACCGAAGCCATGCGCCAGCGCCTGTGGCTGCTGTTCGTGGTCGCGGTCGCCTGCTTGGTGATCCAGGCCCCCAGCCTGCAGGCGGTCGACCGCGGCGCCCAGCTGAAGCTGGCGGTGGTCGCCATCACCGGTGCGATCAGCTTCGTCATCACCCTGCTCGCGGTGCTGGTCGCGGCCACCGCTCTGCGCCGCGATCTGGATTCGCGCACGGGATTCCTGCTGTTCGCCAAGCCGCTCGCACGTTCCGCCTACCTGTGCGGCCGCTGGGCAGGCGTCCAGGCAGGGCTGCTGATCGGCATCCTGTGCCTGTGCGTGGTCGGCACCCTGACCATGGTATGGCAGTTTCCCACCATGCCGGAGATGCGCCGGGTGATCAATCCCGCCGGCTGGGAGCAGCTCAGCGCCTTCGGTCAGGCGATCCCCATCGATGAAGCGAAGGAGCGGGTGCAGCTGAGCGGAGCGCCCGGCAACGGTGTGCGCTGGCGGTTCACCGGACTGCCGGCGCACCCGCCGAGTACCGGCATCGAGGTGCTGCTGCGCGTCGGCGTACATGGCTTCGACCCGCAGGCCAGCGTCGAAGAGGCGCTGGTGCAGGTCAGCGCCCTGCCGGCCGCCGGCGGACCGGATGCAGCGCCGCAGGTGCTGGCCATCGATGCGCAGTCGCCCTATGGCCGCACCCGCGCCGACCAGCCGGTGTCGGCAGGCCAGGCGGTGGTGCGCGATCGCGATGAATCGCGCACCGATCTCTCCACCGACTACTTGCGCCTGCGCCTGCCGGCGTCCTGCATCGATGCCAGCGGTGCGGCGACCATCCAGCTCATCCGCCTCGAATCGCGGTCGGCGCTGACGATCGGGCGCAGCTCGAGCCTCAAGATCGCCGGGGCTGGAGGGAGCTTCTTCGCCAACCTCGTGCGCGGAGGACTGGTGATGCTCGCGGGAGCGAGCCTGCTGGCGGGCTGGACCCTCGTCTGCGCCGTGGTCTCCAACATCGGCGTCACCGCCCTCGGCGGCCTGACCTTGTATTTCGCCGGCTGCGCCCTGCCGGCGATGCGCGAGGTGATCACCTACAACGATACCTCGCTGGCCGCCAGGCGGCTGATGAACCTGGGGCTCGAGGTGCTGCCGGACTTCGAGCGCTACGGCGTGGCGGTCCGGCTGGCCGCAAGCGAGGCGGTGGACTGGTCGATGGTCCTGTCCGCCTGGAGCTATTACGGCAGCTACACGCTGGTCTTCCTGATCCTGGCCTGGGCGTCCTTCGCGAGGCGCGAGCTATGATTCCGACATCGACCTGTGCGGTCACTGCGGGATGAAGGACATGAGCTCGCGCACCTGCTTCATCCTGGGGCTCGTCTGCCTGCTGCTGGCGCAGGCGCTGGCTAGCGGGGTGCTGGTCGCCAAGCGCGAAGCGCTGGTGCCGAATCGCGATGTCTACGGGGCGCTCGAACCGGGCGAGTTCGCCGGCACCCTCATGCTCGGCGGCTTCCGCGGGCTGGCGTGCGACCTGCTGTGGATGCGCGCGCAGAACGCCAAGGAGCACGGCTACTACTACGAGAGCGTGGCCCTGGCCGACAGCATCAGCACGATCCAGCCGCGCTTCGAGCAGATCTGGGAATACATGGCCTGGGACATGGCCTACAACATCGCCCATGAGGTCGAGGACGAGGGCGGGCAATGGGCCTGGTTCCTTGCCGGCCTCGAGGTCAATGTCCGCGGGGTGATGCGCAATCCGCAGGGCGAACGCCTGGTGCGGCACCTCGCCTGGATGTTCCACCACAAGGGAGATGAATTCCGCACCCGCATCGAAACCACCGCCTGGGCGCCCTTGATCAACCCGGTGCTCGGGCTGATCAACGCCGAAACGCCAGCCGATCGCCGCATCGAACTGCTGCCCCCAGGGCCCGGCTTGGGCAATTACGAGATCTCCGAGCGCCTCTATATGGCGGCCATCCGCGCTGCAGAGGCCAACCATCTGCGCGTGCTGCCGTTCGTGCGCCGCATGGTCCCGATCGCCATCGAACGCGACGGCAACCGACTGCGCAACCGCGGAGAGCATCTGCGCGCCCTCGGCCGCTATGTGACCTCCCTGCGCACCTGGCAGGAGCTGCTGGAGTGGAATCGCAAGGCGGCCTTCGGGCAGGACACCAGGCAGGATCGCGAGATCGCCACCGACATCGCGCAGCACAACGAAGGCCACCTGCTGCGCAAGACCGAGCTGCTGGCAATGGAGCTCGCCGAGGTTCCCGCCCTGGCGAGCCAGGTGGTCGCGGATATCCACGCCAGGCGCTACGATGCCGTCGAGCGCGAACTGAAGGGACCGGGCTGGAGAGCGAGCGTTGCCCAGGCCAAGGTGAGGTGGCTCGATGAGCAGTGACCGTGCCACGCCCGGACCGCCGCAGACGGCGGTGACGCGCCCATGAGGACCCCAGGCGGGCCCGCCGTCGCGATCGGGAAATTCGACGCCTTGCACCTGGGGCATCGCGCCCTGGCCGGACGGGCAGGCGCCTTCGGCGAGCCCACCCTGCTGCAGTTCTCCGGCATGGCCGAGATCCTCGGCTGGCCTGAGCGCGCGCCCCTGGTCGCCGCCAGCGATCGGCAGCGCGTGATCGCCGCCTGGTCGCAGCAGCTCGGCGTCGCGGTGCAGGCGCACGAACTCCCCTTCGCAACCGTGCGCTCGATGACCCCGGAGGCCTTCGTCGTCTTCCTCAGCAGCGCACTGCAGGCGCGCGCGGTGGTGGTGGGAGAGGATTTCCGCTTTGGCCGCGACCGCAGCGGCGATCTGCCGCAGCTCGCCCGCTTGGCTGAGGCGCATGGCATGGTCCTGGCGGTGGTGCCGGCGGTATGCGCCTTCGGCGCACCCATCTCCTCGTCGCGCGTGCGGGCCGCCTTGGCGGCTGGCGATGTCGCACAGACCTCCGCGTGCCTGGGACGGCCGTACCGCCTCGTCGGAAAGGTGGTGCGCGGCGACGGCCGCGGCAGGCAGCTCGGCTTCCCCACCGCCAATTGCGCCGAGCGCGAGAACCTCACCCCTGGCGGCGGAGTGTATGCCGCCTGGGCCACCGTCGGCGAAGGCAGCGATGCGCCGGTGCTGCGCGCGGCGGTGAACATCGGGCGCCTGCCGTCGGTGGGCGAGGATCGGCCGATAACCGTCGAGGCGCATTTCCTCGACCACGCGCTCGAGTGCTATGGCCGCCGGCTGGCGCTGGATCTCGTCGCCCGCCTGCGGGACGAGCAGCGCTTCGCCGATCTCGATGCCCTGCGCAGCCAGATCGCGCGCGATGTCGCTGCCGCCCGCACCCTGCTGGCCCAGCCCTGAGCCCGCCTATCACGGGCGGGACAGGCACCTCAATGGACGCGCTGGCCCGGCTTCGCGCCGCTGTCCGGGGCGAGCAGGAAGATGTCCGTGCTGCCCGGACCGGCGGCAATGACCATGCCCTCGCTGACGCCGAAGCTCATCGTCCGCGGGGCGAGATTGGCGACCACGGTGACCAGCCGTCCGACCAGCGCATGCGCGTCGGGATAGGCGGTCTTGATGCCGGCGAACACCGTGCGCTGGTGGCTGCCGCCGAGGGAGAGGGTGAGCTTGAGGATCTTCTTGGCCTTCGGCACCTCCTCGGCGGAGACGATGCGGGCGACGCGCAGGTCGAGCTTGGCGAAATCCTCGAAGGCGATGGTCGGCAGCAGCGGTTCGGCGTCCACCGCCGCGGCGTCATCGGCAGCCACCTCTTCACCCGCTGCGGCGGTCGCTTCCTGGACGGGCCGAGGAGGCGGAACCTCGCTGGCTGACGCCGCTATCATCGCCTTCACCGACTCCATCTGCAGGCGGCCGAGCAGATGCTGGAAGGGTGCGATCGGCTTGCCGACGTGCAGGCGCTGGAGGTCATCCCAGTGCGTGATGCGATCGGCGAACAGCGCCCCGGCCTGCTCGGCGAGCTTGGGCAGCACGGGTGCCAGCAGCACGGTCAGCCGCCAGAAGAGGTTGAGTGCGATGGTGCAGGCGATCTGGAGCTCCGCTGCCCGGCTCGCATCCTTGGCCAGCTTCCAGGGGGCAGCGGTCTCGACGTAGCGATTCGCCTGGTCGGCAAGCGCCATGATGCGGCGCATCGCCTCGGCGTAATCGCCGCTGTCGTACAGCGCGGAGATCTCCTCGGCGCCGCCGCGGAAGGAATCCAGCAGCTGGACGCCCTCGGCGGGCCACTGCGTCGTGTTGCCGGGGGCCAGGCCGCTGGCGGCGATGAAGTTCGCGCAGCGCGATGCGAGGTTGACCACCTTGCCGACCAGGTCGCTGTTCACCTTGTCGACGAATTCGCCCAGGTTGAGGTCGATGTCCTCGACCTTGCGGTTGAGCTTGGAGGCGAAGTAGTAGCGCATGTAGGCGGGATCGCCGACCGTCTCGAGGTAGGTGCGGGCGCGGACGAAGGTGCCCTTGGACTTCGACATCTTCTCGCCGTCGACGGTGAGGAAGCCGTGGATGTGCACCTGGGTGGGGAGCTGGTATCCGGCTGCGGTGAGCATCGCCGGCCAGAACACGGTGTGGAAGTAGGTGATGTCCTTGCCGATGAAGTGATGGATCTCGGCAGGCTGCTGGCCGGCGTGCGCGCTGCTGGCGGGCCACCAGGACGCCACCGGTCCGGGCAGCTTCCCGGCAGCGATCGCGTCGGTCAAGCTGGCGAGATAGCCGACCGGTGCGTCGACCCAGACATAGAAGTACTGCCCCGGCTCCCCCGGGATCTCGAAGCCGAAATAGGGCGCTGGACGGCTCACATCCCAATCCCTGAGCGGCTTGTCCGGGGCGAGGAAGGTGCCCTTGAGCCAATTGGCGACTTCCTGCTGGAGCGGTGCGGGGGAGCGGTTCATCCACGCCTCGACCGCAGCGCGCAGCGGCTCGAGGCGGACGAAGAGATGGGTGGCGGAGCGGATCTCCGGCGTCGCGCCGGTGAGCGTGCTGACCGGGTTCTTGAGATCGGCGGGGCTGTAGGTGGTATTGCACTTGTCGCAGGAGTCGCCGTATTGATCAGGCGAGTGGCAGTTGGGGCAGGTGCCTTTGACGAAGCGATCGGCGAGGAAGCAGCCGGCCTTGGGATCGAACAGCTGGGTGACCTCCTTATGGTGGACGACCCCAGGGGCGGCGGTCAGCGCCTGCCAGAACTCACCCACCAGGCGGCGGTTCGAAGCCGAATCCGTCGAGCCGTAATGATCGAAGGCGACGGCGAAATCGGCGAAGTCCCGGTGATGGGTGACGTTCATCTCGGCGATGATGGATTGCTCGCTGCGACCCTCATTGCGAGCTCGGATCATCGTCGCCGTGCCATGGGTATCATCGGCGCAGATGTACGCAACACGATGTCCGCAAAGACGTTGGAATCGAACCCAGATATCGGCTTGGATGTATTCGACCAGATGTCCGATGTGTATGTGTCCGTTAACATACGGAAGGGCGGCCGTGACCAGTATCTGTCGGATGGGCATAGGGTCTCCGCGTCGGCATCGTCGTGGCGACCGGGTGGGTGCAAGCCTTGCCCGCGCCTGGGATTGGCACGCCCCGTGCCACGGTCGAGGGCGCCGCCATCCCAAGGGGGAGCGGTGTCGCGAATAGCGACGGAGGTGTCGTGCCCGAGAATACCAGTGGTGGCGAGAAGACCGAGCAGCCGACGCCCAAGCGGCTTACCGATGCCCGTGATGAGGGTCAGGTATGCATGTCGTCGGAAGTGAACATCGCGGGACTCCTGCTGGTGGGTTTCTGCACCTTGGCAGTCATGGCTCCGCAATTCTGGAATGCCATGTCCGGGGTGATGCGCTATGCCCTGTATGAAGCCCTGAACTGGGACTTGAGCGATCACCAGAGCCTGCGCGCACTCTCCATCGAGATCGGCATGGCGCTGAAATGGCTCGTGCCATTCTTCGCGGTGATGTTCCTGACCGGCTTGGCCCTGTGCACGGCGCAGGTCGGTGTGCATATCAGCTTGAAGCCGCTCATGCCCAAGCTGTCGCGCATCAGCCCGATGACGGGCTTCGGTCGGCTCTTCGGAATGCGCGGACTGATGCGTCTGGTGGTGAATCTCTGCAAGCTCACTCTGGTCCTGCTGGTCTCGTACTACGTCATCGCCGACGATCTGCCGCGCATCATGGGCATGAAGGGCGATGTCGGCGAGCGCCTCGCCCATGATGCCTGGCTCATCTTCGCCCTTGTCATCAAGTTGGTTGCCGTCCTGCTCATCATCGCCGCCGCGGATTACATCTATCAGCGCATCCAGTTCATCCGCGACCTCATGATGACCAAGCAGGAAGTGAAGGACGAGATGAAGCAGGCCGAGGGCGACCCGCACATCAAGGGCCGCATCCGCAAGCTGCAGCGCGAGATGGCCAGGCGGCGCATGATGCAGGAGGTGCCCAAGGCGGATGTGGTCATCACCAACCCGACCCACGTCGCGGTGGCGCTCAAATACGACCGTCTGAAGATGTTCGCCCCGGTCGTGGTGGCCAAGGGCTACGACGAGGTCGCGCAGCGCATCAAGGAGCTGGCGCGGGAACACGACATCGTGCAGGTAGAAAATATCACTCTAGCCCGCGCGCTCGCCAAGGAAGTCGACATCGGCAAGGCAATACCGACCAAGTGGTATATGGCAGTCGCTGAGGTGCTAACGCTGGTCTACAAATTGAAGAAGAAGGTGGGGTAGGCGTTCCAGGAAAGCTGAATACCAAGCCTAATACCAAGAACAGAGGGTGCTGCGGGTGGCCGGGGCATTCGTGTTGCTGGGCAGCAACGGTGGGCAGGAACGCGCCCCCGCGCCTGGCGACCCCTGTCCGGAGGGCCGGCTGACGCCAAAGGCTTCCCGGGGGTGGGGCGACCGCCGACAGTGCGTCCACAAGGGGTCTGCGGGCCGGCAAACGGGCGCCGCGCAGAACGCGCCCGGAGGCAGCGGTAAGCCCCGAGACGGGGTACGCTCGTGGTCTGGAGTGCCGCGCCGCCTCTGACGAGCAGGCAGGGCGGGGCGTCCGGCAAGGCCAGTGATCCACGCGAAGCAGCGCGACGACAGGCAAAGGCAATTGCGGCCCGTCTCGGCCAGGTCGGGAATCGCCCATTGCCTCGGAAACCGAGGGGGGGGTCCCCGCAGAAGACTACGGTTGCCGAAAATGGACCGAAAACGGTTATGCGTGTGTGACACCAGGCCAAAAGACCATTTTTGGGTGTTGGTCACAAGTAAGAGTATTGTCCTAACAAAGACGCGCAAAGGATATTACGGCTTTCCCCTTTGTCGCGCGGCCGGGTTGCGCTTCATCTAAGATGTTAAGTTCCATCGACGTATAGCGGCAAAACATTATCGCGCGTTCCGGACTTTAAGGGCACCAACCATATAAAGCCGAGTTGGGTGACTCAAACCAGACGCCTTGGCCAAGGATGTCTCTCTCGTCTGTTTCGCTCTTTGTCTGCTGATTTCGTCATCGTCATCCAGTCCTCAACTCAACACATGCACCGGATAGGCGGAAAAGGCGGGAGAGGGGGTAGAAAAGGGTCGAATACCAAGGGGAATACCAAGAAAAGGCGTCATCAAGAAATGACAGAATGGGTGCGGGCCATTCGCATAGGAAAATATGTGGTTGCCGCGCAAGTCATTCAGGGCATCATTTCCCTGAGCGGGAAAGCATAGATATAGCCATGACCGAGCACGACAATGAACGCCTAGTCTTTGCGGCTTTAGCCGGAGATTTGAAACTGGTCGAGGAGCGGATAAAATTTGCAGATAATATAAATTTTCAATACCGCCACAAAGGAACTGCGCTGCATCAAGCAGCTATGGGTAATAAGACTGAAATCGCTTTAGTCCTAATTCAAGCGGGAGCTGACGTGAATGTCCTCTCTCGGGAAGGCAGTCTGACGCCGTTAGACTGCGCAAGTGAACGGCATTTGCTAGGCATGGTGGCGCTCCTTAAGGAACATGGAGGAAAAGCGACGAGAACGTTCAATCAATACGGCTCGTCGCCCAAGACTGAAAAATTCGTATTGCCGCACAAGACAGAAAAATCGGCTGAATTCGAATATCAGTTCAAATCCCCCTCAAATATCGATAACGCCGTTAAAATTGCTCCCATCCCGGCGAGCTTTGAAAAGTTCCTCGACCTTTGTGAAGTTATTTGTAATGCAGAGTGCTGTGGTTTACCGGCATTTTCCTTTTCCGAGTCTACGGTGATTACTGCCGCGAAGAAAATCGGAACTGAAAGTCTAATAGATGCGATTCAATCCCTTCTATCTAATATCAATAGGCTGGATGCGCCGACAATTCTAATCGAACGAACAAATCAATACACTGAGCGAAATGATTTTATAAGTTTTCTCAGAACACAACTTGTCGTCCTGTATTCTTCCCACGAAGGGCTGAAGAACACCAAACGAAAAGCATTAAATATTCTTAAGGCCGGCCTAAGTAAAACCTTCGACGAAGGAGGATGTGAATGGAGAAAAAAGGACATTGAAAGCATTCTTAAGCATGACAACCCGTATGGCGACATTTTGGCCGACAGTGAAGTTCAGTGGACGATTGCGGATTGGCAGTCCCAAGGCCTCATTCAATTGACTGGCAAGGAAGAGCCGTTTCTTCGAGTTCTAAAATCACTACTTTGAAAATATTTTCACGGCAAAAGTTGCTATGAGATGTGATTGTCATTATTTTATTCGTATCCGCTTCGTGCCAGTACACGGATTACCAAGCCTGATGCCAAGGAGTTGTGCGCTTTGGCTGTCTTTGGTCCTCTAGCTGATGATCGAGACCGTGAGAGAATTACCGAAGCCATCGAGAGCATTCAATATGCCGTTGAAAGTCACGTCGCTAGATGCCGTGAAGGATATCCACCACGCCAGGAGCAACCTGCTGATTCCGCCTTGGCCGAACTGCGCGAGGCGCAGGCGATGACCGCGAAGGCCCTGCCGGCATGTAGCCTGACGGTGACCATCGATAGTGGTGAACCGGGGAACATCTATCCGATCGATAAAAAGTCGGTCGGCTACCGCCTCGCCCTTGCTGCCAGGGCCATTGCCTACGGCCAGCCAATCGAGTGGTCAGGCCCGTGGTTCACGAGCATGGCGGTGGAGGGATCGTCGCTTCGCCTAGCATTCGATCATCTCGGCGGCGGCCTCGTGCTCAGCAAGGGAGAGTCGCTTGCCGGTTTCGCCATCGCTGGCGAAGACCGAGCCTTCGCATGGGCGGAGGCACATATCGACGGCGACAGCGTCGTGGTCTCGTCACCGCAGGTCACCAAGCCGGTGGCGGTCCGCTACGCATGGGGCGATGACCCGCCTTGCAACCTGGCGAGCAAGTCCGGATTGCCGGCTGTTCCCTTCCGCACCGATGCATGGCCGGGCCTGACCTGGCCCAAACCGGCTTCGACCACACCGTGAGGCGAAATCGACGAAGCGGCATATTGCGGTCGCGGAGGTTCTAACCATGGTCTATAAGTTGAAGAAGAAGATGGGGTAGCGAAGGGATACGCGGAGAGACCTAATCAGGATAGGTTCCCTGTCATAGATGGCGCTGGCAAATGAGTAGAATAGAGTGCTCAGCAAGCTGACTGCCGAACGGAACCTGGAGAGGCAAATGGACGATGAAACCGTAGCCCAGCAAACCCCAGCCCAGGCCCTTTTGATATGCGTCGTCTGCGCGTTGTTGGCCCTGAGCGCATGCCGTGTGCTTCCAAACTTCGAAGAGATTTTCAAAGAACTTGGTCTCCCATTGCCTCGTATTACCGAGTTATTTCTCGACGCTCATCACGTCCACCTTGACTTGGCTTTGTTCGCTGTGTGCCTACTATGCGGAGGTTTGGCAATGGCCGTTCCCGGATACATTGCCAGAAGAGTTGCCCCGGTCGCATTGCTGACAACTTCGCTGCTACTCACCGCACTGGTTGTAGTCGCAATGTTCTTGCCACTAATCGTAAACATTGGAGGGCCACTCGGACAACAAGCTACGGAAACGAAGTGATATGACACGGAGTCTACCATGACGATTGAGAAATGTGGTTAGGCAGTGTTAGAAAATAACATATACTAATTGCTATTCGGCGAGATTATGTAATTCCATTCTCCGTGGAAATCATTTCGCTTAATATTTACGAGTTCCATCTCATTTTTGTGAATTTTTCTCCCTGTGACGTACTTGTTATGATCGAGCCTACACGTCACCTTCAGTCCTTTAGTCGTTGTCGTATTCGATATCAAATTTACTATCGTTTCGTAATCCTGAAGGGGTTGCCCTCTCCAATTCGAAGAAATAAACGAAAATAATCGATGCTCGATTTTATTCCACTTGCTGGTATAGATCTATTCAAAAGTTCTGCAACATTTGTTGTTGCATAATTCCTGCCGATGGATATGTTCCGTGTCCATGGATCATAAGATCTATTCGACAATTGATGTCCGTATAAGAGCTGTCAGGGCA